>ENA-OZFV01001007-OZFV01001007.1-human-gut-metagenome-genome-assembly--contig:-NODE-1007-length-10075-cov-4.344711_pt1 | contig 10075 bp, 10 predicted proteins | sample MGYA00245110_ERZ653645 | MGnify/ENA primary metagenome ERZ653645 (study PRJEB26926, sample SAMN06165144) | human gut metagenome | biome: ENVO:00009003; feature: ENVO:2100002; material: ENVO:00002003... | reverse complement strand
ATATAAGCATAACCATATAAAAGAAGGATTGTATAATGAGAGTTAAATTTGATGAATCTTTAAAAATCAGCGGCCCGTATGGCGATATGGACGCTAAATTTCAGCCGTGCCAGGATGACGAGGCGCCGAACAACCTTTTAATAATGGCGCACGGTTTCCGCGGCAGTATGGAAGGCGGCGGCAGGGCGGCGTATCTTTCGCAGATGGCGTCGCTGTTTGTGAACGTTCTGCGTTTTAATTTTACCGGCAGCCAGATTCTTTCGCATCAGATTGAAGAACTGAATGCTGTGCTTGATTTTGCAATGAAAGAATATAAAAATCCGCGTATTTTTTTACTGGGGCGCAGCATGGGCGGAGCGGCTTCGTTGGTTACTGCTTCGCGCCGCAGCGAAATTGCTGGCCTTGCTTTATGGGCAACGCCAAATGATTTGCACGCTACTTTTAAAAATGCGCTGGGCAGCGAGAATTACAACCGTTTAAAAAACGGAGAAACGCTTAATTTGGAGGATGAACGCGGCAGCATTACGCTGACGCCGGATTTTGTAAGTGACCTTGATAATTACGATTTGCAGGCAATGCTTAAAGCGTGGCAGAAACGCCCGCTGCTTGTAATTCACGGCAGTGAGGATGAAACCGTTAATGTAGAGCAGGCGCAGCGCAGCTTTGCTCTTGCCGGGCGGCCGAAAAAACTGGTTATTGTAAACGGCGCCGACCACAGTTTTACCAATCACAGCAATAAAGCGGCGGAAGAAGTTATCGGCTGGCTGCGTTCGCGCCTGTAATTTTTGACGCGCGAGTCTTTTAAGAGGTATAATATACTTATAACTATTTTTTAATTTTGGGAGGAATGGTTTTGAAAAAACTGTTACTGTTAATAATGCTTATGTGCAGCGTGGCTGTAAGTGCTTGCGGCAGCGAACCGCAGAAAGAAGCAATGCCTCCGGCAACGGCGGTGTTTGAAACAAATATGGGCAATTTTGAAGTGGCTCTGGCAACAGATTTGGCGCCGAATACCTGCAAAAATTTTATTGACCTTGCCAACAAGGGTTTTTACAACGGCGTGATTTTTCACCGCGTTATCGATAATTTCATGATTCAGGGCGGCGACCCGACGGGAACCGGTATGGGCGGCCCCGGCTACACCATTAAAGATGAGTTCAGCAGCAAGCTGCTTCACGACGGGCCGGGCGTACTTTCCATGGCTAATGCAGGCCCTGATACCGGCGGAAGCCAGTTTTTCATCACGCTGCGCGACTGCCCGTGGCTTGACGGCAAACATGCCGTGTTTGGCAAAGTAACCAAAGGCATGGAAGTTGTTTACCGCATTGGCAAAGTGGCAACCGACGCTAACGATAAACCTTTAAAAGATGTTGTAATTAACAAAATAACCATTAAGCAGTAATGAAAGGAGCGCGGACTTGACTTTAATGCAAAGCGAAGGCTTGATTGAAGTACAGGACCAGCAGGAGATGCTGGCCATTCTGGGGCGTAATGACGAACTTTTGCGCGTTATTCAGGAGTGTTATGACGCTAAAATCGTAGCGCGCGGCAATGTAATCAGTTTCAGCGGCAGCGAAGAAGAAGTAAAGCAGCTGGAGAACCTTTTTAAGGAGCTGCTGTTTTTGGAGCGTCAGGGTGCTGCCATTACCACGCACGATGTGCGTTACAGCATACGCATGATTGCCGAAGCGCAGCTTGACGCACTGCACCGCATGTATGCCGATACGATTATAGTAACTAGGCGCGGCAGGCAGGTTAAGGCAAAAACGCTGGGGCAGTGGAATTATATTGACGCTATCCGCCGTAATGCGATTACCATTGGCATAGGGCCTGCCGGTACAGGCAAAACTTACCTGGCCGTGGCGCTTGCTGTTAAGGCGCTGAAAAACAAAGAAGTTGAGCGTATTATTTTAACGCGCCCTGCCGTTGAAGCCGGTGAAAAATTAGGCTTTTTGCCCGGCGATATGCAGGATAAAGTTGACCCTTACCTGCGCCCTTTGTATGATGCGCTTTATGATATGCTTGGCAATGAAACTTTTCAGAAATATATTACCCGCGGCACGATTGAGGTTGCGCCGCTGGCATATATGCGCGGGCGCACGCTGAACGAAGCGTTTATCATTCTGGACGAGGCGCAGAATACTACGCCGGAGCAGATGAAGATGTTTTTAACCCGTTTCGGCTTCGGCTCTAAAATGGTTATAACCGGCGACGTTACCCAGATAGACCTGCCGGGCGGCAAAAAGAGCGGTTTAAAGCAGGCCGCCTATATTTTGCGCAATACTCCCGGTATTGGCGTGGTAAATTTTGGCGAAACGGATGTTGTGCGCCACGAAATTGTCGGTGCCGTTATCCGCGCTTACGAGGAATACGAAAAAGAAAAGCATAAACGGGAGAAAAAACATGCTGATAACGTTAGAAAATGACCAGGACAAAATAGTAATAGATGATGCTTTAAAAAGCAGGCTTGTTGCCGGGCTGAACGCTGCTGCACGCCTGCACGGGCTTACTGAGCAGACGGAAGTTGACATTACCATTGTTGATGACGAAGAAATACATCGCCTGAACCGTGAATACAGGGATGTTGACCGCCCGACCGACGTTTTAAGCTTTGCGCTTGACGAAGGCGGCGAAGATGAGCCGGAACTGTTAGACGCGCCGGAAGAACACCTTTTGGGCGATATTATAATTTCTGCCGAAACTGCGCAGCGCCAGGGTGAAGAATTTGGGCACGGGCTGACGCGCGAAGTGGTTTACCTTGCCGTACACGGGCTTTTGCATCTGCTCGGTTATGACCACATGACGGAAGAAGACAAGGTAATTATGCGCGCCAAAGAAGAAGAAGCCCTGCGTGAGATTGAACTGAGCGAGGAATTTTTAGAAGGCGGCAGATAATGGACGCAAAAGAACTGATGAAAATGGCGATTGAAGCGCGCCAAAATGCCTATGCACCGTATTCGCACTTTGCCGTTGGCGCAGCGCTGCTGGCCGAAAGCGGCAGGGTTTATACAGGCTGCAATATAGAAAACGCCAGTTACGGCTTAACCTGCTGTGCGGAGCGCAACGCCATATTTGCGGCAGTTGGCGCCGGTGAGCGCAGGTTTAAAATGCTGGCAGTGGCGGCGGACAGCCCCGAACCGGTAGCACCCTGCGGAGCATGCCGGCAGGTAATTGCCGAGTTTGGCATACCGCTTGTTGTTATGGGCAATTTAAAGGAAGAAACCAAAATCATGACGGCAGAAGAACTGCTGCCTTACGGTTTTGGGCAGGAAAGCATGAATAACAAAGGAGAGAAATAAAATAGAAAAGAACAAACATTACACAGGCTTTGCCGCTATGGTTGGCAGGCCTAACGTTGGCAAAAGCACATTAACAAACGCGCTTATCGGCGAAAAAATTGCCATTATGAGCGACCGTCCGCAAACAACGCGCAATAAAATTATGTGTATTTTAAATACTGATAACGCGCAGATTATGTTTCTTGACACGCCGGGCATTCACAAACCGCACCACAAACTTGGGCAGTACATGGTGCGCGCGGCAGAAAGCACGTTAAAAGAGGTAGACGTAATTCTTTTTGTTGTTGACGTGAGCGAAAAGCGCGGCGCAGGCGAAGATTACATTATCGAACAGCTTAAAAAAGTTAAAACTCCGGTAATACTTGTTGCCAATAAGGTTGACAAGCTGGAGGATAAATCAAAACTTTTCGGCATTATTGCCAATTACGTAAATGATTATAATTTTGCCGCCGTGGTGCCGGTATCTGCCTTGCAGGATACGGATTTTAAAGCGCTGGTGGATGAAATTACCAAACATCTGCCGGAAGGGCCTGCATATTATGATGAGGACATGATAACCGACCAGCCGGAACGCGTAATTGCAGCCGAAATGATACGCGAAAAAGTTTTGACAAATACGCGCGATGAAATTCCTCATTCCGTTGCTGTTGAGGTTGAAGAATTTAAAGTGCGTACCAACAACGATATTTATATCCGCGCTACCATTTTTGTGGAGCGCGAATCGCAGAAGGGCATTGTTATAGGCGCCAAGGGCAGCCTGCTTAAAAAGATAGGCTTGGAAGCCCGCAGCGACATTGAAGCGCTTTTGGGCGACAAGGTATTTTTGGATTTGTGGGTTAAAGTTAAGCCCGACTGGCGCAACAAGGACAAAGCCTTAAAACAGTTTGGCTACAGCAGCTAATTTATTTATGTGGGGAGAGATGACTTATTGACAGTCACGTGGCGGATTTATTAAAAATTTTGGCCGCCCTTTTAATTACAGGCTTAAATGCATTTTTTGTTGTATCTGAATACGCTTTGGTGAGCATCCGCCCGGCAAGGCTTGAAGAGCTGATTGCACAGGGCAACAGCCGTGCGGAGCTGGTGCTTAAAATGACACAGAAGCGCGATACTTATATCAGCGCCGTTCAGCTTGGCATAACGGCGTCATCGCTGATTTTGGGCTGGTTCTGCGGCCCGCTTCTGGCAGGCATTATAGCCGACGGCTTTGATTTAATCGGCGAGCACTGGTATGACGACGGCGTAGTTGTTTTATGCGCATTTTTGCTGATTGTGTTTGTGCATGTTGTGTTCGGCGAGCTTGTGCCGAGGGTTATAAGCCTTGCGCATGTGGAGCATGCGGCAATGGCAATAGCTTATCCGCTGATATTTTTCCATTATTTAATGTACCCGCTGGTTGTGTTTTTTAATAAAGCAGCCAAGGCGGTGCTTAAAGCATTAAAAATGGATAAGGTGCCGACGGAAGATATTTCGCGCAGTGAGGAAGAACTGCGCATGATTGTAAGCGCCAGTGAGCAGGGCGGCAAGCTTGACCATATGGAAAGCCGCCTGCTTGATAATGTTTTTGACTTTGCCGACCGCGTGGCGCGTGAAGTTATGGTGCCGCGTCAGGATATGGTGTGCCTGTACGTTGAAGACAGTTTTGAAAAAAACATCGCCAAAGTAATGGCTACAAGGCATACCCGCTACCCGCTGGTGCATGAGGATAAGGACCATGTGCTTGGCGTTGTGCATGTGCGCAGCCTTATTAACATTAAAGACAGCGAAAAGGAAAATTTTGACATGCGTTCGCGCATGAGCCCGATTATGGTAGTGCCTGAAAGCATGGATATAAGCAAGGTTTTGCAGACCATGCAGCAAAAACGTGTGCAGCTTGTTGTTGTGGCCGATGAATACGGCGGCACGGCAGGGCTTGTAACCATGGAAGATTTGCTTGAGGAAATTGTCGGTGACATTCAGGACGAGCATGACGCCGATAAGGAAGAAGAAGTTGTGCACCGCGCCGACGGCACTTATGAGTTTGACGGCATGGTGCTGCTTGACGATATTACCGACCTTTTGCATATTAAATTTGAAGAGCCGGAAGAAGATACCATCGGCGGGCTGGTGTTCGGTTTACTGGAACGCAAGCCGGAACCCGGCGATAAAATTGAGGTGGACGGCTGGAGCTTTGAGGTACTGCGTGCCGAAGGCTTCCGCGTAACGCGCGTGCGTGCGGCAAAGCAGCCGGAAATGCCTGTTTATGCGGATGAATAGCAATGACTGATAAAGGTTTTAACGACGAAGCACTAATTTTAAAGGTTAAAAACTGGCAGACTGCGGATAAGTACGCAGTCTGCTTTTCGCGCGGGCATGGCAAAATAAGTTTTCTGGCGTACGGCGCGCGGTATGCACGTACTAACGGCGGCAGGCTTGTGCAGCCGTTTGCTGTGCTTGACATGAACTTTTTTGCCGGCAAGAAGCTGGATACTTTAAAAAGCTGCGAGCTTATAAGTTACCCGTTGCAGTTTGATTTAAAGCAGATGGCTTATGCCGCTTTAATTGCGGAAGTAACGGAAAACTTAACTGAAGAACATCAGCCGCAGGAAGAAATATACGAACTGCTTTTGGCTGTGCGCAGCGTGCTTACAAAGCATAATCCGCGCCTGGTGGCGCTTTCTTACATAGTAAAGCTGCTGTTTTTAACAGGCATTCTGCCAAATTGCCAGAGCTGCGTAAACTGCGGCAAACCGGCAGAGGGCGATGCGTATTTCAGCGTTGTGCAGGGCGGGATTGTGTGCAATGACTGTCACGGTGGCGAAGAACTGCCGTTCGGCAAAGAAGCGCAGGAGTTTATGGCGCAGCTTTTAACGCTTGATTTTAACAACCCGCAGCCTTTTAAAGTGCGCGGCGGCGCCTTGATGGAGCTTGAAAAAATTTTGCAGCGCTTTATCGTTTTTCAGACCGACAAACCTTTAAAAAGCCTTGGCTTTTTAAGCCAGACCGGTTTTTAAGCATTGACAAAACAGCAGTTATTTGGTATATTTTCTGTTAAGCAATGATAAGAAGTAGTAACCGCACATTCAGCGAGCCGGGACGGTGTAAGCCGGCAACAGCGGCGAAGGCGTCTTGGAGCCAAATTATATAAACATCGAGGCGGGCTGCAAATTGCAGCCAAGCAGGGTGGAACCGCGGAAGCATTTGTGCCTCCGTCCCTGTAACTAATATTGTTACAGAGACGGGGGCTTTCGTTTTTGTAACGCAAATACAGGAGGGATATTATGGATTTTCAGACAATTATTTTGAAGCTGCAAAAATTCTGGGGCGAACAGAAATGTATTTTAACGCAGCCCTATGATATTGAAAAAGGCGCAGGCACCATGAACCCGCGCACGTTTTTAAGGGTACTTGGTCCTGAACCATGGCGCGTGGCTTATGTAGAGCCTTCCCGCCGCCCGGCAGACGGACGCTACGGCGATAACCCGAACCGCCTTTTCCAGCATCATCAATTCCAGGTTATTATTAAACCTTCGCCGGATAATATTCAGGAGCTGTACCTGCAAAGCCTTGCCGAACTTGGCATTCATCAGGACGAGCACGACATCCGCTTTGTAGAGGACAACTGGGAATCTCCGACTTTGGGTGCCTGGGGCCTTGGCTGGGAAGTATGGCTGGACGGCATGGAAATTACCCAGTTTACCTATTTCCAGCAGGTTGGCAGCATTGACGTTAAACCCGTCAGCGTAGAAATTACCTACGGTTTGGAACGCCTTGCCATGTACATTCAGGGCGTGGAAAACGTATTCGACATTCAGTGGGTTGACGGCGTTACCTACGGCGATGTATTCCATACCAACGAAGTTGAGCAGTCCTACTACAACTTCCAGATTGCCGATACCGATTTACTGTTCGATTTATTTGACAAGTACGAAGCAGAAGCAAAACGCGTAATCGAAGCAGGCTATATCCGCCCGGCTTACGACTATGTTTTGAAATGCTCGCATACCTTTAACCTGCTCGATTCCCGCGGGGCAATCAGCGTAAGCGAAAGAACGGCCTTTATTGCCCGCGTGCGCGCCATGGCAAGGCTGTGTGCCGCCGCTTATGTTGAACAAAGGGAGAAGCTCGGCTTCCCGATGCTGAAAGGGGAGAATTTATAATGGAAAAATTATTGTTTGAAATTGGCACCGAAGAAATACCGGCTAAATTTATGCCCGGAATTTTAAAACAGTTAAAAGAACTTGCAGCTGCTAAAATGCAGGAGCTGCGTATTCCTTTTGAAGATATTACCGTTTACGGCACTCCCCGCCGTATGGCGTTTATTGCCGGCGGCGTTGCCGAAACACAGGCTGACGTTGTTGTTGAAGCCAAAGGCCCTTCCGTTAAAATTGCCTATGTAAGCGGCGCACCAAGCAAAGCTGCACAGGGTTTTGCGCGCGGCCAGGGCGTTGACGTAAAAGACCTTGTTGTACGCGACAACTATGTTTATGCTATTAAGCATCTGGCAGGCCAGCCCGTTGTTGAACTTTTGCCGGGTCTTTTAATGGACATTTTAACCTCTTTAAGTTTCCCGAAAACCATGCGCTGGGCAGATTACGAATTCCGTTTTGTACGTCCTATCCGCTGGATGGTTGCCCTGTTTGGCGACCAGATTATTCCTGTTGAAATCTGCGGCGTAAAAAGCGGCAAATTCAGCATGGGCCACCGCTTTATGCAGCAGTCGCTTAAAGCTGCGGCGGAAAGCCAGGGCTTACTCAGTGCAGCGCTCAGCAAAGTTGGCAACAAAGTTTATTCTGCTCTGGCAGGAGTTAAAGGCGCTGTGGAAATTCCTTCGGCAGGCGATTACAAAAAAGTTATGTACGACAATTTTGTTATGGTTGACCAGGATGAACGCCGTGCGCTGATTTTGCAGCAGATTAAGGATTTGGCTGCGCAGAACGGCGGCGAAGCCGAGATTAACGAAGATTTGCTTGAAGAAGTAAACTACCTTGTTGAATGGCCGACAGCTTTGTGCGGCAAGTTTGAGGAAAAATTCCTGAGCCTGCCGAAAGAATGCATTATTACCCCGATGCGTGAGCACCAGAGATATTTTCCTGTGCTTGACGAAGACGGCAATCTGCTGAATAAATTTATTACCGTACGCAACGGCGGCAGCGAACACCTTGATATTGTAACCCACGGCAACGAACGCGTACTGCGCGCACGTTTGAGCGATGCCGAGTTCTTCTTTAACGAAGACCGTGCAACCAAACTGGAAGACCGTCTGGAAAAACTTAAAACCGTTTCCTTCCAGGAAGGCCTGGGCAACATGTACGACAAGAGCGAGCGCCTTGTTAAAATGGCGGAAATGCTGCGCTTTGCCATTAACATACCTGTTGATGAAGAAGAAATGCGCCGCTGCGCACTGCTGTGCAAAACCGACCTTGTTACCGGCATGGTAATTGAATTTACCGAGCTGCAGGGCGTAATGGGCCGCGAATATGCGCTGCTGGACGGCGAAAAACCGGAAGTTGCCACCGGCATTTTTGAACACTATCTGCCGCGTTTTGCAGGCGACGCACTGCCGGCAACAACCATCGGCCGCATTGTCGGCATCGGCGACAAACTCGACAATATCTGCGCTACTTTCAGCCGCGGGCTTGCTCCTACCGGTTCTCAGGACCCGTATGCGCTGCGCCGTCAGGCTCTTGGCGTTATCAATATCCTGCTTGATGCAAACTATCATATTTCGCTGGCTAAAATTATCGCCGGTACTTTGTATCTGTTGGACATCAAACCGGAAGAAACCGGCAAACTGGTGCCGCAGATTATGGAATTCTTCAAACAGCGTCTGCGTAACCTTTTGATGGACCAGGGCATCCGTTATGACGTTATCGATGCAGTATTTGCCGATAAACGCAACGACGATATGGTAGATTTGGCAGTACGCTGCAAAGCTCTGGCTGCTTATGTTGAAGCAGGCAATGCAGAGCCTCTGGTACAGGTTTCTGTGCGCGTAAGCAATCTGTGCAAAAAAATCGAAAAAGAAGTTGCAATCAGCGGCGCGCTGTTTAAAGACGAATCTGAAAATAAACTGCATGAGGTTGTTGCTGCAGTAAGCAAGGAAATTATTCCGGAAATTGTACTGTACGATTATGCTGCCGTTTTAAAAGCAGGTGAAAAGGTTATTGAACCTGTTAACACCTTTTTTGACAACGTAATGGTTATGGACGAAGACGAAAACGTTAAAAATAACCGCCTGGCAATGCTTGAAGAAGTACGCGGCATAGTTAACGCCGTTGGCGATTTGAGCCTGCTGGTGCTGTAAAGGAATATTTTAACAATAAAAGGCACAGAAACGTCTGTGCCTTTTATTGCATAATTAAAGAAAAAAGGGGATTATAAATGAATAATGAGAATATTTCAAAGTTTAAAGCAGAGAATGAGACTGTAAAAAATCTTTTTGAAATATCTATATAAGACGCTGTGCGAATAAATAGAATATTAGATTCAATTTATTTAAAAACAAAGAAAAAATGTACTAAAAAACAATTTTTTCAGAAAGCTATTTTAGAAGCAATAGAAAAATATGAAGAGCTAAATGCGGCAATCAACAGTATTTTTTCAGAGGAAGCCTTCCGCATGGGCTTCAGGCTTGGGGCAGGTTTAAAAAGGAATTGAAAAATAAGGAAAGGCGGCCGCAGGGCTGCTTTTCTTTTTCAGGAGGTGGAAAATGCCGTATATCCCATTTACAGAAGAACAAAAAATTGCCGCGAACAGCGTAGATTTAGCCGATTTTCTGAGGCTGAGAGGAGAAA
>ENA-OZFV01001000-OZFV01001000.1-human-gut-metagenome-genome-assembly--contig:-NODE-1000-length-10143-cov-3.879262_pt1 | contig 10143 bp, 7 predicted proteins | sample MGYA00245110_ERZ653645 | MGnify/ENA primary metagenome ERZ653645 (study PRJEB26926, sample SAMN06165144) | human gut metagenome | biome: ENVO:00009003; feature: ENVO:2100002; material: ENVO:00002003... | reverse complement strand
CGTCGGCAGCGTCAGATGTGTATAAGAGACAGGTACGATGAACTGATGAAACTGGGCGACTTCGGCGGTAAGGAAGTCAAACAGCCTGCCGCCCCGGCCGAGGAAAAGAAGAGCAGGGTCAGCATCATTCTGGACACGCTGGCCGGTGTGTTCACCCCGCTGATGCCGTTGATCGCCGGTGCCGGTATGATCAAGGCTCTGCTGTCTGTGCTGACCCTCTTCGGCTGGATCGACAAGAGCGGAAATCTGTACTATTTCCTCAACTTCATCGCAGACTCTTCCTATTACTTCCTGCCGATCTTCCTGGCCAACTCCGCGGCCAAAAAGTTCGGCTGCAACCCGCAGATGGCCATGCTGCTGGGGGCCATCCTGCTGCACCCGAACTTCATCGCCCTGAAAGCCGATGCCGATGTGGTCCATGTGCTGGGTCTGCCGGTGAAGATGGTAACCTATTCTTCCTCAGTCATCCCCATCTTCCTTATCACGCTGGTACTGCCATACGTGGAACGATTTGTCAATAAGGTCGTGCCCTCTGTGGTCAAGTTCATCCTGCGGCCGGTGCTCACCATCCTCATCATGGCTCCCATCTCCCTGTGCGTGCTTGGCCCTCTGGGCAGCATCATCGGCGATGGTCTGGTCAACGTCCTGCTGGCCATTGAAAAGGTCTGCCCCTGGGCACTGCCCACCGTCATCGGTGCCTTTATGCCGTTCCTGGTCATGACCGGTATGCACTACAGCCTGCTGCCCGCTTATGTCAACTCTCTGTCTATGCTGGGCTATGAGACGGTCATCGGCCCCGGTAATCTGCCTTCCAACATTGCACAGGGTGCCGCAGCCCTCTGCGTTGCCATCAAGACCAAAAACAAGAACTTCCGTCAGCTGGCCGTTTCCGGCGGTGTGACCGCTCTGCTGGGCGTGACGGAGCCTGCTCTGTTCGGCGTCAACGTCCGTCTGCGTAAGCCTCTCATCGCCACCACCATCGGCGGTGGTCTGGGCGGCCTGTATGCCGGTTTGACCGGTGTGCGCCGTTTTGGCGGCGGTGGTGCCGGTCTGGCAGCCATCGGCCTGTATGTCGGTGAAAATCCCATGAACGTGATCAACGCACTGATCTCTGCCGCGATCGCCTTTGTGGCCACCTTTGCGATCCTCTGGTTCATCGGTTTTGATGATGTGCCGGAAGAAGCCTGATCTCTTCTGAAACAAGCAGCGCCGGAACGATTTTGCCGTTCCGGCGCTGCTTTTTACGCCTCTCCCAGCAGCTTTGCGCGGCTGGCGTATACAGCGGTAAATACCTCCCGCAGCCGTTGGATCTCGGGGCGCGGGTCGTCCCGCAGGGTCAGCAGACAGGTGTCCGGCAACGGCAGCTGCAGCGGCAGGTACCATGCCGCCGGAAAGGCCGGGTATTTCATCGGGCACAAAAACATGCCGCGCCCGGCAAGCAGATCGTTGTAAACACACTCGTAGTTTTCCACCATGTGCCAGCTTGGTGCGGAAAACGGCAGGCCGGGCTGAACAACGGCAAGATCCACCATTTCCTGATACAGCGGCTCATAAAACAGCTGCTGCCCGGCAAGATCGGCCAGTGCCAGAGTGCTGCGCCCTGTGAGCGGGTGCTCCGGCGATACGATCAGGTAAAAGGTGTTGTGCAGGATGGGGAGGCGCTCGATCTCCGGCTGCAGCGGCCCAAAGGGCAGATAGAGGGCTGCGTCTGCCTCGCTGCAGAGCATTTCGTGGGGATTGCGTGACACGGGCCGAGTGTCCACCGCAAACTCATATCCCGGCAGTGCGGCGTGCAGCCGTGCCATCAGGATGGGATAAATGGGATCCCGCTGCAGCAGCACCGGCGGCAGGCGCAGGGTCAGCGTGCGCCGCCGGGCAAAGCCCTTCAGTGCGGTGCGGGCGTTCAGGATGCTGCGATAGATCCCCTCCGCCTGCGGCACAAAGGCCCGGCCTGCTTCGGTCAGCGCCACGCGGGTGGTGCTGCGCTCAAACAGGGCCAGATCCAGCTCCTTTTCCAGACTGCGGATCTGGTAGCTGAGGGCGGGCTGGGTGCAGTACAGCTCCCGGGCGGCTGTGGTAAAATTCAGGGTCCGGCTCACGGTGAGAAAACACAGCAGCTGGTGGTCGTTCATCCGAAAAAAGCTCCTTTCTGTGCAGGGAAAGCTCCGTCTGCTCTCAGTATAACATGGCGGGAGACAGTTATAAACACTTTTTATTAGGGCGGAAAAATTTTTTTGTTTCCCTTTCACTTCGTTATATTTTATACTAAGTGCAGCGCGGGAAAAACTCCCGCAGAGACGAAGAGAAATTGATGAGAAGAAAGAGGAAATCCAAATGGAAAAGATCTCCCGCAAAGGCTTTTTGAAGGTCGCCGCCGCTGCCGCCATGAGCGGTGTCACCGCCGGTGCACTGGCTGCCTGCAACTCCGCAGCTTCTTCCAGCACCGCCGCTACCGGCGATGCCATCTACACCGCCGGTACCTACACCGGCACGGCCACCGGCATCGGTGAGGTGAAGGTGACCATGACCTTCAGCGAGACCGCCATCACCGAGGTGGTCATCGATGCCTCCAACGAGACCGAGAGCATCGGCGGCGTGGCCGCACCCACCCTGCAGGAGGCCATCATGGCCGCACAGGGTACCGAGATCGATAACATCTCCGGTGCTACCGTCACCACCAATGCCGTCAAGAAGGCGGCTGCCAGCTGCATCGAGCAGGCCATGGGCGTCAAGGCAGACGGCGCAGACGGTTCTGCTGCCGCTTCGGAGAATGACTGGCTGGGCACCGAGCCGGAGATCGACGAGAGCAAGGTCACCAAGACGGTGGACGTGGATGTGGCCGTGGTGGGCTGCGGCGTTGCCGGTGTGGCAGCCGTGCGCAGCATCGCCGAGGACGGCGGCAAGGTGGCAGCCTTTGAAAAGGCTGACGGTCCCCAGTGCCGCAGCGGCGAGTATGCCCTGCTGAACGGCAGCCTGAACAAGCGCTGGGGCCGTGAGAACATCGTGGACGAGGATGTTGTGGTCGACCGCCTGATGCGCGAGTGCACCTACCGCAACAAGCGCTCCATCCTGAAAAAGTGGGCTTCCCATGCACACGAGGTCATGGACTGGTTCATCGAGGCTTACCCCGAGCTGACCATCTGCGACTCCACCCGTGAGGCCGTGACCCAGGAGCAGTTCGACAAGGGTATTCTGGTGCCGCTGGCATGGCCTCAGCCCGAGCACTACGATTACCGCAACGAAGAGTTCCCCACCTTCCCTTCCAGCATGGAGTTCCGCTCTTCCCGCAAGGATCAGCAGGGCTTTATAGTGGAAGCCAACCTGAACAAGGCCGTTGAGAACGGTGCACAGACCTTCTTCGGCTGCTTCGGCACCAAGCTGCTGAAGGACAGCGACGGCCGCGTGACCGGCGTGATCATCCGCGACGCACAGAATGACAACAAGTACATCCAGCTCAACGCTTCCAAGGGCGTGATCCTGGCTACCGGCGACAACTCCGGCGACGAGAAGATCATGAAGCATTTTGCTCCCGAGATCGTGGAGAAGAAGATCGCCAACATGGGTGCCATGGGTATGCTGGGCGTTGACGTGGAGGGCAAGACCGTGGAGACCGGCGACGGCCTGCGCATGGGCGCATGGATCGGCGCAAAGGTGCAGGATTTCCACGCACCGATGACCCACCACATGGGCAGCGGCATGGGCGTGACCCCCTTCCTGCAGATCAACAAGCGCGGCGACCGTTTCATGAACGAGTGCATCCCCGGCCAGCAGCTGGAAAACCAGATCGAGCTGCAGCCCGAGTGCACCTCCTTCCAGCTGTACGACTCCAAGTGGGGCGAAGAGGTGCCCTACATGCCCGCAAACCACGGCGGCCTGTGCTACATCATCCCCGAGGATGAGGATGAGTCCAACCCCAACTACACCGACCGTCAGTACACCAAGATCAGCGCAAAGGCCGAGGCTTACCAGTTCAAGGCCGATACACTGGAAGACCTGCTGACCCAGTGCGGCTTTGAGGGCGATGCACTGGATAATGCACTGGCTTCCGTCGAGCGCTACAACGAGCTGGCCAAGGCCGGTTCCGACGATGACTTCGGCAAGCCCGCAAGCCGGATGTTCGCGCTGGAGAATCCCCCGTACTATGCATGCCAGTGGGGCACCACTTCCATGCTGGTGTGCGTGGGCGGCCTGGAGAGCGACGAGAACTGCCACACCTTCACCGAGGAGGACCCCGCCAGCCCCAAGCGCGACATCATCAAGGGCCTGTATGTCTGCGGCAATGTGCAGGGCAGCCGCTACGCAGTGGAATACCCCATCTGCATGCGCGGCATCAGCCACAGCCTGTGCGTCTACTACGGCTACATCGCCGGCAAGAACTGCGTGGCCGGTGTCTGATACCCTGCTGACAGAACACTGAAATAAGCGTTTCCCTGCCCGGAGCAGTATTCTTTCTTCCTGCTTCGGGCTTTTTTGCGCCCCTGTGTGACCCGGTCACGGAAAAACACACTCCGACGGGGTATACTGATGCTGTCAGTGAAATTACAAACACCCTTCAGGAGGTAAAAATATGGCAGTTGTTACGATCACGAAGGAAAATTTTGAGCAGGAGGTGCTGCAGAGCACAAAGCCCGTCCTGCTGGACTTCTGGGCAAGCTGGTGCGGCCCCTGCCGGATGCTCAGTCCTATCGTGGACGAGGTGGCCGAGGAGCGCACCGATGTGAAGGTGGGCAAGGTGAACGTGGACGAGCAGCCGGAGCTGGCCGGCCAGTTCGGCGTGATGAGCATCCCCACCCTGCTGGTGTTTGAGCAGGGCAAGCTGGTGCGTCAGGCCGTGGGTGCCCGCCCGAAGGCCAGTGTGCTGGACCTGCTTGGGTAAATATGCGTGCTGAAAAGGAGCTGTTGCGCCATGCAACGGCTCCTTTTCTTCTTTTCCCTGTACAAACGCACAGAAAAATCGTATCATTGAGTTGAAAACACCGTCACTTTCCTACTTTACAACTTTACCTAGATAAAGTAAAATAAACTCAAGTAAGAAATGGGGGAACCGACAATGGAATTCAGCATTGCAAACCTGCAGCCCAAGGAGCGCGCCTCCTTTGCGCTGCGCGCCTTGTACGAAGCGGCGGGCTGCCGCAAGTATCATATGGGCCGGTTTGAGGAGTACGGCCTGTATCAGGAGAACCGCAGCTTTTTGTCGTCCGAGCAGGTCATCACCTTTACTGATCTGGATGGCCGTCTGCTGGCCCTCAAGCCGGACGTGACCCTCTCCATTGCCAAGACGGCGCAGCCCGCCCCCAGCGAGACCCTGTGCTACTACTATCACGAGAACGTCTACCGCCCTTCCGCCGAGAGCCACACCTTTAAAGAGATCAGCCAGATGGGCCTTGAGATGCTGGGTGCGGTGGGCGAAGCACAGGTGCAGCAGGCGGTGTGTCTGGCGGCGCGGTCGCTGGATGCGCTGGGGGCCGAGTGGGTGCTGGAAGTGAGCCACATGGGCTACCTGTTCGGCCTGTTCGACGCGCTGGGCGTGCCGGATGCCGCCCGCGCAAAGCTGCTGGAAAAGCTGCGGGAGAAAAACGCCCACGAGCTGCGGGCCGCCGCCGGAGCTGCCGGTCTTGCCGATGCCGCCGATACCCTGTGCAGCGTGCTGGATCTTTCCGGTGCCTATGCTGAAACGATGGAAAAGGCTGCTGCCCTGTGCAAAAACGATGCCATGCGCGCAGCGGTGGCCGAGCTGAAAGCGCTGGCTGTGCCGCTGGAAAAGGCGGGCGGCGTGATCCGGCTGGACATGACGCTGGCCGGTGAGATGGAATACTACAACGGCCTTGTGTTTCAGGGCTACCTGAAAGCCCTGCCCCGTCCCCTGCTCAAGGGCGGCCGCTACGACCTGCTGATGCAGAAGTTCACCCCCGGTGCCGGTGCCATCGGCTTTGCGGTCTATCTGGACGAGCTGGACCGCCTGAGCGCCCCGCTGCCGCCGGTGCAGAAGAACAGCACCGACAGGGTGATGCTGAACGTGGCTCTGCCCAAAGGCCGTCTGGGCGATAAGGTGTATCACCTGCTGGCGGGCATCGGCTACGGCTGCCCGGAGGACTACAACGCCACCCGCAAGCTGGTGGTGGAAAACCCGGAGGCCGGCATCCGCTACTTCCTCGTCAAGCCCAGCGACGTTGCCATCTATGTGGAGCACGGCGCCGCCGATGTGGGCATCGTGGGAAAGGACATCCTCACAGAGGCTTCTGCCGATGTGTACGAGCTGCTGGACACCGGCCTTGGCAAATGCCGCATGTGCGTTGCCGCCCCGGCCGATTACAAGGACGACCCCAGCCGCCCGGTGCGGGTGGCCACCAAATTCGTCAACATCGCAAAGAGCTACTACGCATCCATGGGGCGGGACATCGATATCATCAAGCTGAACGGCTCCATTGAGCTGGCCCCCATTCTGGGCCTTTCGGACGTCATCGTGGATATCGTGGAGACCGGCACCACCCTGCGGGAGAACGGCCTGAAGGTGGTCACCGAGTTCATGCCCATCTCGGCCCGGTTCATTGCCAACAAGGCCAGCTACCAGTTCAAGCACGCCGAAATGGATACCATGCTGGAAAAGCTGCGGGCGGAACTGCAGAACAAGGAGGAAGCAAAATGATCAAGCTGTATAACTTTGACGAGCTGAAGCCCGAAGAGATCCTGAACCGCGATATCCGCGCGGAAAAGAACGTGGAGGATGTGGTGGACGGCATCATTGCCGATGTGCGCGCCCGGGGCGACGAAGCCCTGAAGGATTATGCGCTGAAATTTGACGGCGCGAAGATCGATGCCCTGCAGGTGACGCAGGAGGAGATCGACGAAGCCTTTGCGAACATGGACCCCTACTTCCTCGAAACGCTGCGCGAAGCCGCCGCCAACATCGAGAGCTTCCACCGCCAGCAGGTGCACAAGAATTTTGTGGTGAACGACAAGCCCGGCATCGTGCTGGGCCAGAAATATACCCCCATTGAAAAGGCCGGTGTCTATGTGCCCGGCGGCACGGCGGCCTATCCCTCCACCGTGCTCATGGACGTGATCCCGGCAAAGGTGGCAGGCGTGTCCGAGATCGTCATGACCACCCCCGCCGGAAAGGACGGCAGGGTGAACCCGGTCATCCTTGCCGCCGCTGCCACCGCAGGCGTGACCAAGATCTTCAAGACCGGCGGCGCACAGGCTGTGGCGGCTCTCGCCTACGGCACCCAGAGCATCCCTGCGGTGGATAAGATCGTTGGCCCCGGCAACATCTACGTTGCCACCGCCAAGCGCAAGGTGTTCGGCAAGGTGGGCATCGATATGATCGCAGGCCCCAGCGAAATTCTGGTGCTGGCCGACGGCGGCTGCAACCCCGCATGGGTGGCCGCCGACCTGCTGAGTCAGGCCGAGCACGACAAACTGGCAAGCCCCGTTCTCGTCACCGACAGCCCGGAGCTGGCCAAGGCCGTGCAGGCGGAGCTGGAGGTGCAGATCCCTCAGCTGCCCCGTGCCGCCATCGCCCGCGCCAGCGTGGACGACAACGGCAAGATCATCCTCTGCACCGACCTGCACAAGGCCATTGAAGCCTGCAACATCATTGCTCCGGAACATCTGGAAGTGTGCGTGGAGGACCCCTTCGGCGTGCTGAACGAGATCAAAAACGCAGGCAGCATCTTCCTTGGCCGCAACGTGCCGGAAGCGCTGGGCGATTACTTTGCAGGCCCCAACCACACCCTGCCCACCAGCGGCACCGCTCGCTTCTCCAGCCCCTTGGGCGTAGACGACTTTGTAAAGAAGTCCAGCTTCCTCTACTACACCCGGGAAGCGCTGGGCGAAGTAGCCCCCCGCATCGCCGATTTTGCCGAGCGCGAGGGCCTGCACGCCCACGCCCGCAGCGTGACCATCCGGTATGAGAAATAAAGGCGGCTCGCCCTCTCAGTCAAATCCTTTGGATTTGCCAGCTCTCCCAAAGGGAGAACCCTTGGCAGTCCACACAAAGTTTTCGGTTTCGCCAGAGGCTCTCCCTTTGGGAGAGCTGGACGCGAAGCGGCCTGAGAGGGCAAGGCCGTTCACCATAACAGAATAAGCCGGAGGAACCATTATGAGTCGTTTTCTTTCTCCCACGCTGGCCGCTGTCACCCCCTACACCCCGGGTGAGCAGCCGCAGGATCAGCAGTACATCAAACTGAACACCAACGAAAGCCCCTATCTGCCCTCCCCGGCGGTGATCGCCGCCGTGAGCGAGCACGAGGTGGAAAAGCTGCGCCTTTACTCCGACCCCGCCTGTGCCGACCTGCTGCGGGCAGCGGCGGCCCATTTTGGGCTGCAGCCGGATCAGATCATGCCCGGCAACGGCAGCGACGAGAACCTCTTCTTCGCCCTGCGGGCCTTCTGCGACGAGGCGCATCCGCTGGCCTATGCAGACATCACCTACGGCTGCTACGGCGTCTGGTGCGGCCTGATGCACATTCCCAGCCACATCATCCCTCTGAAGGATGACTTCACCCTCGACCCAGCCGACTATTACGGCCTGAACGAGACCATCGTTATCGCCAACCCCAACGCCCCCACCGGTCTGGCCCTGCCCCGCAGCGCCATCGAGGGCATCCTGAAGGCGAACCCCGACAACGTGGTCATCGTGGACGAGGCCTATGTGGACTTCGGCGGCGAGAGCTGTGTCCCCCTCATCGACCAGTACGAAAATCTGCTGGTCATCCAGACTTTCTCGAAGTCCCGTCAGCTGGCTGGTGCCCGTCTGGGCCTTGCGATGGGCAGTGCAAAGCTCATTGCCGACCTCAACCGGGTCAAATTCAGCCTCAACCCCTACAACATCAACCGCTTGACCCTAAAGGCCGGCAAGGCCGCGCTGGAGGATACAGCCTATTTTGAAAAGACCTGTGCCGCCATCGTCGAAACCCGCAGCTGGACGAAGCAGCAGCTGGAGGCGCGGGGCTTCACCGTGCTGGACAGCCGGACCAACTTCCTCTTCGCCTCCACCGGGAAAAAGGGCGGCGGCGAGCTGTATCGGAAGCTGAAGGAAAAGGGGGTGCTGGTGCGCCATTTCGACGCGCCCCGCATCACCGACTGGCTGCGGATCACCATCGGCACGCCGGAGGATATGGAAGCCCTGCTGCGGGCGCTGGATGAAATTTTGGAGGGCTGAGCCATGCGGGAAGTGACCATAGAGCGGAACACGAACGAGACACAGATCGAGCTGACCCTGAACCTCGACGGCGCAGGCCGGTATCAGGTGGACACCGGGTGCGGCTTTCTGAATCATATGCTGGAGCTGTTTGCCCGGCATGGCCGGTTCGATCTGGTGCTCACCTGCCACGGCGATGTGGAGGTGGACTATCACCACACCACCGAGGATGTGGGCATCGCGCTGGGGCAGGCCTTTGCCGAGGCGCTGGGCGATATGCGGGGCATCCACCGGTACGGCAGCTTCTACCTGCCGATGGACGAGGCCCTCATCCTCTGCGCTGTGGACATCTCGGGCCGCTGCACCCTGAACTGGGACATCCGCTGTCAGACCGAGAAGGTGGGCGACTTCGACGTGGAGTGCGCCAAGGAATTCTGGCTGGGCTTTGCCCGCAGCGTGCCCGCCACCGTCCACTTCGTCCAGTTCGCGGGCGAGAACACCCACCACATCTTAGAGGCGGCCTTCAAGGGCGCCGGCCGTGCGCTGGCCGACGCCGTCCGCATCGACGCCGCCCACCGGGACGAGATCCCTTCTACGAAAGGACTGCTGGTATGATCTGCATCATCGACTACGGCGTGGGCAACCTGTTCAGCCTGAAGTCCAGTCTGGCCCATCTGGGGCTGGACGCAGCGGTCAGCGCCGACCCCGCCGACATCCGTGCCGCCGACCGGCTCATCCTGCCGGGGGTCGGGGCCTTCGGGGACGCCATGGCAAAGCTCGAGGCCACCGGCCTTGTGCCGGTCATCAAGGAGGAAGCGGAGAAAAAGCCCCTCCTTGGCATCTGCCTCGGGATGCAGCTGCTGTTTGAAAAGAGCTTCGAATACGGCGAGCACCCGGGCCTCGGCTTTGTGCCGGGGCAGGTCTGCCCGCTGGTCCCTGACCTCGGCGATAACTGTCTCTTATACACATCTCCGAGCCCACGAGACGGAGCTACATCTCGT
>ENA-OZFV01000986-OZFV01000986.1-human-gut-metagenome-genome-assembly--contig:-NODE-986-length-10219-cov-5.760527_pt1 | contig 10219 bp, 10 predicted proteins | sample MGYA00245110_ERZ653645 | MGnify/ENA primary metagenome ERZ653645 (study PRJEB26926, sample SAMN06165144) | human gut metagenome | biome: ENVO:00009003; feature: ENVO:2100002; material: ENVO:00002003... | reverse complement strand
CAAGCATCTGCATGTGCAGGTGGAAATGCAGAGGATGAAATATTTCAGTGGAGGGTTGACATACAAAATTCATTTGAAATAATTAGTGAAAAAATCAGAGGAGGGGATGTTTGATACTATCAGACATCCCTTTTTCTGTATTATATATGTAAGATTAACGGCGGAATTCAAATTTTAATCGTAATTTTGTAGCCCATTATGAGTAGAATAATAGCCATAGACTACGGTCGGAAACGCACGGGAATAGCCGTGAGTGATACATTGCAGATGATTGCGAATGGACTGACAACTGTGCCTACACACCAATTGTTGCAGTTTCTTCTTGATTATGTGGCTAAGGAGCCGGTAGAGCGTATCTTGGTAGGCTTTCCTAAGCAGATGAACAATGAGGCTTCGGAAAATATGAAGAATATCGAACCTTTTGTCCGTTCGCTGAAGAAGAAACTGCCTGACATGCCGGTTGAATATGTAGACGAGCGTTTTACTTCTGTTCTGGCTCATCGGACGATGCTTGAGGCCGGATTGAAAAAGAAAGACCGCCAAAATAAAGCACTGGTGGATGAAATCAGTGCAACTATTATTCTGCAAACTTATTTAGAGAACAAACGTTTCTCTTTTTTATAATGTATAGAAAGTAATTTGTAATTAGTAATTTGTAGTAAAGGAAATGATTTTACCCATTTATGTGTACGGCCAGCCCGTATTGAGAAAGGTAGCAGAGGATATTGCCCCGGACTATCCGAATTTGAAAGAACTTATTGAGAATATGTTCGAAACGATGGACAATGCTGAAGGTGTGGGACTTGCTGCACCGCAAATAGGTTTGCCTATCCGCGTAGTAACCATTAATCTGGATGTCTTGTCTGATGATTTGCCAGAATATAAAGATTTCCGCAAGGCGTATATCAATGCCCATATTCTGGAAGTGTCCGGTGAGGAAGTTTCTATGGACGAGGGTTGCTTGAGCCTTCCAGGAATTCATGAATCAGTGAAGCGTGGCAACAAAATACGCGTGCAATACCTGGACGAGAACTTGGAACCGCACGATGAGATTATCGAAGGTTACCTGGCACGCGTGATGCAGCACGAGTTCGACCATCTGGAAGGAAAGATGTTCATCGACCATTTGTCTCCGTTACGCAAGCAGATGATTAAAGGAAAACTGAATGCCATGTTGAAAGGCAAAGCACACTGCACTTATAAGGTGAAAACCGTAAAGAAATAAGTTTAACCATATAATATGGTATAAAAGGCTCAAAAAATATAAAAAGTGTTCCGCTAATCCCGACAAGTAAACGAAAAACGTTACTTTTGTTTCGTTTACAAGCATTTATAAAACAAGATGATAAGAAAAATACTGACAGCTATTTTGCTGTTACCCACATTGTTGTATGCGCAAATCAATACGGAACGGGTGATGACCATTGCTCGGAATGCATTGTATTTTGAGGATTACGTGCTTTCTATCCAATATTTTAATCAGGTAATCAACGCGAAACCTTATTTATATGAGCCTTATTTCTTCCGTGGACTGGCAAAAATCAATTTGGATGACTATCAGGGAGCGGAGAGTGATTGTGATGCTGCGATTCAAAGAAATCCTTTTGTGGTAGGTGCTTACCAGATCAGAGGATTGGCACGTATCCGTCAGAACAAGTTTGACGAGGCGATTGAAGATTATAAAACCGCTATCAAATACGATCCGGAGAATGTGGTGCTTTGGCATAATCTTTCCCTTTGCCATATTCAGAAAGAAGATTATGAGGCGGCTAAGGAAGATTTGGGTACGCTTCTGACAATTGCCCCCAAATATACGCGTGCCTATTTGATGCGCGGAGAAGTCTCCCTGAAACAGAACGATACGATACAAGCTTTGCGTGATTTTGACAAAGCCATTGATATGGACCGTTATGACCCGGACGGATGGGGGGCAAGAGCCATTGTACGTCTCCAGCAGGGAAAGTATAAAGAGGCTGAAGCTGATTTGGACCAGTCTATCCATCTGAGTGCAAAGAATGCCGGTAACTATATCAACCGTGCCTTGGCGCGTTTCCATCAGAATAATTTGAGAGGCGCCATGAGTGACTATGATTTGGCTTTGGATATTGATCCGAATAATTTTCTCGGGCACTACAACCGCGGTTTGCTGCGTGCCCAGGTGGGCGATGACAACCGGGCAATAGAGGATTTTGATTTTGTGTTGAAGATGGAACCGGATAACATGATGGCCACCTTCAATCGTGGTTTGTTACGTGCGCAGACGGGGGATTACCGGGGAGCTATCAGTGACTATTCCAAAGTGATTGCAGAATATCCTAACTTTATGGCCGGCTATTATCAGCGTGCCGAAGCCCGTAAAAAGATTGGCGACCATAAGGGAGCCGAGCAGGATGAGTTCAAAATCATGAAGATGCAGATAGACAAGCGTAACGGTGTTTCTTCTGGTGACAAAAAGGAAGGTGACGACAGTAAGGATGTTGCGGATAATTCCTCGGAAAACTCCAATGGAGATGGTGGGAAGACCCGTAAGAAATCCGACAAGAACATGGAAAATTATCGGAAAATTGTAATAGCGGACGATTCGGAAGCTGACCAGCGTTATAAGAGCGATTATCGCGGACGTGTACAAGACCGGAATGTGACCATCAAGCTCGAGCCGATGTATGCTTTGACTTATTATGAGAAACTGAGCGATGTGAAGCGTATCGTACATTATCATAAGTATATTGAGGAACTGAACCATTCGAAACTGTTCCCGAAGCCACTGCGCATCACCAATATGGAAGCTCCGTTGACGGAGGAACAAGTACGCTTCCACTTTGCTTTGATAGACGCTCATACGTCTGATGTGGTGGCTGACGAGAAGAATGCCAAGAAACGTTTCATGAGAGGTCTGGATTTCTATCTGGTTCAGGATTTTGCCAGTTCCATAGATGACTTTACAAAGAGTATCTTGTTGGACGACACTTTCTTCCCGGCATACTTTATGCGTGCTTTGGTGCGTTATAAGCAACTGGAATATAAAAAGGCCGAAGCCACAATGAGTGAAGGTGCCACTTCGGGTACAACGGAAATGAAGAAGCCTGAAGTGACAGCCATCGATTATGAAGTTGTGAAGAATGACCTGGATCACGTTATTCTATTGGCTCCTGATTTTGTCTATGGCTATTATAACCGTGGCAATGTGTCTTCGTTACTGAAGGATTACCGTGCCGCCTTGGCGGATTATGACAAGGCGATTGAGCTGAGTCCCGATTTTGCTGAAGCATACTTTAACCGTGGGTTGACGCACATCTTCCTGGGGAATAACAAACAAGGTATTGCCGATTTGAGTAAAGCCGGAGAGTTGGGCATTGTCTCGGCCTATAATATCATAAAGAGGTTTACAGATACACGGGAATAACATTTTTTTGCTAAAAAATAGAATATCAAAAAGAATTAGCTATTTTTGCGTTCTGAAAAATGAAATATACATATAAACTATGATAAAGATAACATTTCCAGACGGCTCTGTTCGTGAATATAACGAAGGAGTAACGGGACTGCAGATTGCAGAAAGCATCAGTTCGCGATTGGCACAAGACGTGCTGGCTTGTGGCGTGAACGGAGAAATTTATGATTTGGGGCGTCCTATCATGCAAGACGCTGAAGTGGTTCTTTATAAATGGGAGGATGAGCAGGGTAAGCATGCCTTTTGGCATACCAGTGCCCACTTGCTGGCCGAAGCTTTGCAGGAACTCTATCCGGGCATCCAGTTCGGTATAGGTCCTGCTATCGAAAACGGTTTCTACTATGATGTGGACCCGGGTGAAACGACTATCAAGGAAGCTGACCTGCCAGCCATTGAGAAAAAGATGGCTGAACTGGTGGCTAAGAAAGAAGCGGTTGTCAGACAAGACATTGCCAAGGCGGATGCTTTGAAAATGTTCGGTGACCGTGGAGAAACTTATAAATGCGAGCTGATTTCCGAATTGGAAGACGGCCACATCACAACTTATACGCAGGGTGCATTTACCGACTTGTGCCGTGGCCCTCACTTGATGACCACAGCTCCTATCAAGGCTATTAAGCTGACTTCCGTTGCCGGTGCTTATTGGCGTGGACAAGAAGACCGTAAGATGATGACCCGTATCTATGGTATCACCTTTCCGAAGAAGAAGATGCTGGATGAGTATCTTGTTCTGCTGGAAGAAGCCAAGAAGCGCGACCACCGTAAAATCGGTAAGGAGATGGACTTGTTCATGTTCTCTGACACCGTAGGTAAGGGATTGCCGATGTGGCTTCCCAAAGGTACTGCACTGCGTATCCGCTTGCAGGATTTCTTGCGCCGCATCCAGGCCCGTTACGATTATCAGGAAGTAATGTGTCCACCCATCGGCAACAAATTGCTTTACATCACTTCCGGACACTATGCAAAATATGGTAAGGACTCCTTCCAGCCCATACATACGCCGGAAGAAGGGGAAGAGTACTTCTTGAAACCGATGAACTGCCCTCACCACTGTATGATTTACAAGAACTCACCCCGTTCTTACAAAGACCTGCCTTTGCGTTTGGCAGAGTTCGGTACGGTTTGCCGTTACGAGCAGAGTGGCGAGTTGCACGGTCTGACACGTGTACGTAGCTTTACGCAGGATGATGCGCATATCTTCTGCCGTCCGGACCAGGTGAAGGATGAGTTCCTCCGTGTCATGGACATTATCTCCATCGTGTTCGAATCTATGGACTTCGAGAACTTCGAGGCACAGATTTCCTTGCGTGACAAGGTGAACCGCGAAAAATACATCGGTAGCGACGAGAACTGGGAAAAAGCAGAACGAGCCATCATCGAAGCTTGTGAAGAAAAGGGGCTGAAGGCAAAAATAGAATATGGAGAAGCCGCTTTCTATGGTCCTAAACTGGACTTCATGGTGAAGGATGCCATCGGTCGCCGTTGGCAGCTGGGTACCATCCAGGTGGACTACAACCTGCCGGAACGTTTCCAGCTGGAATATACCGGTGCTGACAATCAGAAGCACCGTCCCGTAATGGTTCACCGTGCTCCGTTCGGCTCCATGGAACGCTTCGTGGCTGTGCTTATTGAGCATACGGCCGGTAAGTTCCCGTTGTGGCTGACTCCTGACCAGGTTGCCATCCTGCCTATCAGCGAGAAGTTCAACGACTATGCGCATGAAGTGAAACAATACTTGAAGCGATATGACATCCGTGCCATTGTGGATGAGCGCAATGAAAAGATTGGTCGTAAGATTCGTGACAATGAGATGAAGCGTATTCCGTACATGCTGGTTGTAGGTGAAAAGGAGGCTGAAAACAAGGAAGTTGCTGTCCGCAAGCAGGGAGAAGGTGATAAAGGAACCATGAAATTTGAAGAATTTGCCAAAAAAATGAACGAAGAAGTTCAGAATATGATAAATAAATGGTAACTTTGCGCCCAATTGTAGAAGCATAGCATATATTAGATGTTCTAAAGTTCGCTTTTACTTAACAAAAACATTAATTTGGGAATAGTAAATAAGAAACAAACTGGAAGTAAACGTTATTTAATGAAGAATGACAGCTTAAAAGGGCAACATCGGATTAACGAACAAATCCGGGCCAAAGAAGTCCGCATAGTGGGCGATGAAGTAGAACCAAAAGTGTATCCGATAGCGCAGGCTTTAAGACTTGCTGAAGAACATGAAGCGGATCTCGTGGAGATTTCTCCAAATGCACAACCCCCTGTTTGTCGTATTATTGATTATTCTAAATTTCTTTATCAGTTAAAGAAGCGTCAGAAAGAACAAAAGGCAAAGCAGGTGAAGGTGAACGTGAAGGAAATACGTTTTGGACCTCAGACTGATGACCATGATTATAACTTCAAGTTGAAGCATGCCAAAGGCTTTTTGGAAGATGGCGATAAGGTGAAAGCCTACGTATTCTTTAAAGGCCGTTCTATCTTGTTCAAAGAGCAAGGTGAAGTGTTGCTGCTCCGTTTTGCCAATGATTTGGAAGACTATGCGAAGGTAGACCAGATGCCGGTTTTGGAAGGAAAGAGAATGACAATCCAACTCTCTCCGAAGAAAGTGGCGGCACCTAAGAAGAGCGCGGCTCCCAAGCCTGCAGAAGATGCGCCAAAGGCTGCGTCGGCTGAAACCGAAGAAGAATAAAGAAGTGAGTAACGCCATAGGTATAGTGCGTTGCCATATAATTTAATAATTAAAAAGTTTAAAAAAGATGCCAAAGATGAAGACTAACTCCGGTTCTAAAAAGAGATTTACTCTTACCGGAACAGGTAAAATCAAAAGAAAGCACGCTTTTCATAGTCACATCCTGACTAAGAAAACTAAGAAGCAGAAAAGAAACTTGTGCTACTCTACACTTGTTAGTACAACAGATGTAAGCCAGGTGAAAGAGCTCTTAGCAATGAAGTAATTGAAAAGCGTACAAAAGTATTAAAGTTATTAACCGAATGCATTAGCTTTAAGTCCGCTGCGTGAAGTAACGGCGCTAACATTCAAAAACAAGTAAAACTATGCCAAGATCAGTAAATCATGTTGCTTCTAAAGCAAGAAGAAAGAAAATTTTGAAATTGACCAGAGGTTACTTTGGTGCAAGAAAGAACGTTTGGACTGTTGCCAAGAATACTTGGGAAAAAGGTTTGACCTATGCGTTCCGTGACCGTAAGAACAAGAAGAGAAACTTCCGTGCTTTGTGGATTCAGCGTATCAACGCAGCCGCACGTCTGGAGGGGATGTCATACTCTCAGTTGATGGGAGCTTTGCACAAGGCCGGCATCGAAATCAACCGGAAGGTGCTTGCCGACCTGGCCATGAATCATCCTGAAGCATTCAAGGCTGTGGTAGCAAAAATAAAGTAAGAAGGGAAATCTGAACGGATTTCAAGATAAAAAGGTGTATTGTTTGTCAATACACCTTTTTTTGTTTTACTTTGTATCAATAAATATTATACTTATTCATCAGTTGAATTAAATCGCGATTTCAATGGAAAGAAGAATTAAAGATTATGCTGTTTTGACCTTAAAAGGGATGGCTATGGGGGCGGCCGATGTAGTGCCCGGAGTTTCCGGAGGGACGATTGCTTTCATTGCCGGTATTTATGATGAGCTTATCAATTCCATCAAAAGTATTAACATGCACTCCCTGAAACTGTTATTTACGGGAAAAATAGCGGCTTTCTGGAAGGCCGTAAATGGAAATTTCCTGTTTGCCTTGCTGTTGGGCATCGCTATCAGTGTGTTTTCTCTGGCCAAGCTGATTACTTATTTGTTACTTAACGAGCCGGTATTGGTGTGGTCTTTCTTTTTTGGTTTGGTGCTGGCTTCCACGTGGTTCGTCACCAAAGACATCAAGGGATGGAACTGGAAAACCGTGGCCGGTTTTGTGGGTGGTGCTGTGATAGCATACTACATCACGGTGGCCACTCCGGCAGAAACGTCCACTAATCTCATGTTTATTTTCCTTTGTGGTGCCATTGCCATTTGTGCGATGATACTTCCCGGCATATCCGGCAGCTTTATATTGGTACTGTTGGGTAAATATTTTTATGTCATGGAGGCGGTGAAGACGTTAGACCTGGTCGTTTTGGGTGTCTTTGCCTTCGGTGCGGCCTTGGGGATCACCAGTTTTTCCCGTGTTTTGTCATACGCTTTGAAGAATTTCCGTAATATTACCTTGTCTGTCCTTTCCGGTTTCATGCTGGGTTCGTTGAATAAAGTGTGGCCTTGGAAAGAAGTAGAGAAATTAGTTTCAGACGGTCATGAGGTGATGATCGAGCATAATATCGCCCCGAATACGGAGGTGGCCGAGGCTGTCGTACTGATGCTTATCGGTTTTATTTTGGTGTATGTATTGGAAAAGATTTCAGCCAAAAAGGCATAACGGATTGGATGGAGATGTATAAGAAAAGTTACTTTTGGCCGTTGGTAGCATTGTGTGTCGTATCCCTCTTTTTGTTTTTGGGACAAACGTTTTTCAATACGCGTGGAGAGCCGCGTGAAGCTGTGGTGGCTCTTTCCATGTTGCAGCAGGGAAACTGGGTGCTGCCGGTGAACAATGGGGTCGAGTTGGCATTCAAGCCTCCTTTTTTCCATTGGTGCATCGCAGCGATTTCTACGGTGGCCGGTGCGGTGAACGAATACACCTCCCGCATGCCTTCGGCTTTGGCCTTGTCGGCCATGGTGCTGGTCGGGTATGTGTTCTATGCCAAAAGGCGCGGTGCCGAAGTGGCCTTTATTGCCGCTTTGCTCACATTGACCAATTTCGAGGTACATCGTGCCGGAGTGGCCTGCCGTGTGGACATGGTGCTGACGGCGATGATGGTCATCGCGTTGTACCAGCTTTATAAATGGGGAGAGAAAGACCTGAAAGGCGTGCCTTGGGTGGCCGTGCTCTGCTTGAGTGCGGCGGCCCTGACGAAAGGGCCGGTAGGCATCGTCCTGCCTTGCCTTGTGCCTGCCGTATTCCTGTGGATCAGGGGACGGAAGTTCCTACGGATATTTTTCTCTTTCCTGATGGTGGCCGTGTTGGCCTGCGTGTTGCCGGCCGTATGGTATTGGGCGGCTTATCAGCAGGGTGGTGACCATTTCCTTGACCTTGTGTTGGAAGAGAACGTCTATCGTTTTTTGGGAAAGATGACCTATGCCTCGCATGAGAATCCGGCCTGGTACAATGTGATGACGGTGGTGGCCGGTTACGCGCCCTACACTTTACTGGGGCTTGTCTCCTTGTTCTTTTTGAGGTACCGGAAACCGCAGGGACGGGTACGTACATGGTGGTCGCGCTTCGTGGCCTATATCCGTAATATGGACGATGCCCGTCTGTATTCGTTGTTGTGCATCGTCATTATTTTCACGTTCTACTGCATTCCGAAGAGCAAACGTAGTGTCTACCTGTTGCCGATATACCCATTTATTGCTTATTTTCTGGCTGAATATATCATTTATCTGCGCCATCGTCATTTGAATGCCTTACGCGTTTTCGGCAGTATCATGGCCTCATTGGCCGTGTTGTTGCTGTTGGTTTTCGGAGCGGTCCGTATGGGATGGGTGCCCGACTCCCTGTTTGCCGGGCGGCATGCGGCGGAGAACATAGCCTACATGCACGCATTGGAGGACTTTCCCTTGACGGTATTCGCGGTCCTCGGTGTACTGGTTCCCGTGGCGGCGGCTTGTTGGTATTTCCGTGTCCAGCGGCGTAATGCGGCCGACAACGGCATCATTTACGCCTTTATTGCCGTGATATTTTCCATCTTCTTTGCGCTCGACGGGGTGTACCAGCCCGTCATTCTGAATGTGAAGTCAGACCGTGCCGTGGCGGAGGAAGTACGCCGCATCGTGCCCGAAGGCAGGTTGTATTCCTTCCGTACCGATGTGGTGGAGGGGAACCGCATGCATCCGTTCACGGTCAACTTCTATTTGGGTGACCGGATGGTGCCGTTCGATTGTTTCACGCCCCAGGCGGAAGGATACGTGTTTATGGGAGGCGAGATGGCGGCACCGTTTTTGGAACGTTACGGTGCGGAGTTCTCGTTGGAAGAAGTGTATGCCTCCAATCACCGTAGTTGCGACGACAAGCGGTATAACGTCCTTTACCGTTTCAGCCGGAAGCAGGCAGAACCTTAAAATGTCTTTATGATACAGAGAAAGAAACTCTTTGCCACGTTTGTCCGTTTCGGCATGGTCGGGGTGCTGGCCACAGCGCTCCACTACGGCCTTTATTACCTCCTGCATTTTATTATGGGGGCCAATGCGGCCTTTACGGTCGGTTATCTGCTGGGTTTCGTGGCCAACTTCTACCTGACGTCTTATTTTACCTTCGGCACGTCGCCTTCGTGGCGCAAGTTGTTCGGCATGGGAGGGGCGCACGCAGTGAACTACCTGCTGCAAATCGGGTTATTGAACTTTTTTCTCTGGACGGGGGTAGATGAGGTGTGGGCTCCTCTTCCGGTCTACGCCATAACCGTTCCTGTGAATTTCATATTGGTACGTTTCGTATTTACATCTAAAAATGAGTGAGACAATGAAATTGGTAATCGTGGTGCCTTGTTATAATGAAGAAGAGGTGTTGGCCGAGACGACCCGTCAGCTTTCTTCGGTGGTGGATGAATTGCTTTCGGACGGGAAGATAGACGAAGGGAAGATTCTCTACGTGGACGACGGTTCGCGCGACCGCACTTGGGAACCTGTCTCTTATACACATCTCCGAGCCCACGAGACGGAGCT
>ENA-OZFV01000983-OZFV01000983.1-human-gut-metagenome-genome-assembly--contig:-NODE-983-length-10247-cov-4.301413_pt1 | contig 10247 bp, 10 predicted proteins | sample MGYA00245110_ERZ653645 | MGnify/ENA primary metagenome ERZ653645 (study PRJEB26926, sample SAMN06165144) | human gut metagenome | biome: ENVO:00009003; feature: ENVO:2100002; material: ENVO:00002003... | reverse complement strand
AGATCTACACGCGTAAGATCGTCGGCAGCGTCAGATGTGTATAAGAGACAGTTACTGGGACGTATGGCATGGAGAGAAGCCGTTTACCGATTACAGAAAGTACCATTTCCGTTATCTTTCCGAGTTCGGCTTCCAGTCCTTCCCGAGCCTTAAGACGGTGGAGAGCTTTACCCTTCCGGAAGAGCGGAATATTTTCTCCAGAGTGATGGAGATGCATCAGAGAAATACGGCTGCAAATGGTAAGATCCTGAAATACCTTTCTGCAACGTATCTTTACCCGAAGGATTTTGCCCATCTGTTATATGCATCCCAGCTTTTACAGGCGGATGCGATCCGTTATGGCGTGGAGCATTTCCGTAGATATCGTGGAAGATGCATGGGAGCTGTCGTATGGCAGTTAAATGATATCTGGCCGGTAGCATCCTGGGCAAGCATTGATTACTATGGCAGATGGAAAGCCCTTCACTATGCAGAACGTAAGATGTTTGCACCGGTAATGATTTCCTGTGAGGAGACCGGCGAACTGAGTGAACGTCCATATTGTATTGCAGAGCCAAAGCCGATTGAGAAGAGTGGTACTCTTCATGTAGCAAATGAAACCTTTGAAGCGGTTACCGGTATTGTGAGATGGTCGCTGCGGGATTCAGAAAGTAAGGTACTTGAAAGCGGAGAAGAGACCGTGACGGTACCGGCGCTGGATGGCGTATGGCTTGAAAAGAAGGACTTCAGCTCATATGATGAAAGAGAAATCCACATGACCTACAGCTTTACCGTGGATGGAAAGGCAGTATCTGAAAACACCTGTCTGTTTACGGCACCGAAGCATTATTACTTCAAGAACCCGCATCTTAGCCTAAAGCAGGAGGGCAGCAGGATCACCGTAACAGCCGATGCTTATGCAAAGAATGTAGAGCTGTATGACGAGAGCGGCGATGTCCGTTTCTCTGATAATTATTTTGATATGGATGCCGGTGAATATACGGTAGAAATCATCGAAGGCACTCCTGAAAATCTGAAATGCAGAAGTGTATTTGATATTGCATAAGGGAAAAGGCACCATTTCTTTTCCCCGGTAATAACATAAGAGTAAATCAAAAGGGAGATTGGTATGTCTGAATTGATTGTATTGCTGGTTCCACTGCTTGGCACGACGCTCGGCGCAGCAATGGTATTCCTGATGCGCAACGAGATGAATGCCCGGCTGGAAAAAGCGTTGCTTGGATTTGCGGCAGGAGTGATGATTGCCGCATCTGTCTGGTCACTCTTAATTCCGTCCATTGATATGGCAGCGGAACAGGGAGTGATCCCGTGGGTTCCTGCACTGGTTGGATTCTTGCTTGGAATCGTATTTTTACTGCTGATTGATACACTGACTCCTCACCTGCATCTTGCAAGTGACAAGCCGGAAGGGGTGAAAAGCGGATTCTCGAAAACAACCATGATGCTGCTTGCCGTCACGATTCATAATATTCCGGAGGGAATGGCGGTAGGTGTGGCCTTTGCAGGAGCCGTGATGGGTAATACCGGAATCACGATGGCAGGGGCGCTTGCACTCGCGGTTGGTATTGCCATTCAGAATTTCCCGGAGGGAGCCATTATTTCCATGCCTTTAAGAGGAGAAGGCATGAGCAGGACGAAGGCCTTCGTCTGTGGTGTGTTATCCGGGATTGTAGAACCCATTGGCGCACTCCTTACCATTTGGTTAACCTCAAGCATCCGTCCGGCGCTTCCTTATTTTCTGTCCTTTGCGGCAGGAGCCATGATTTATGTTGTGGTCGAGGAGCTGATTCCGGAATCGCAGAATGGGGAACACACCAATATTGGAACCATTGGTGTGGCGGTTGGATTTGCGCTGATGATGGTACTGGATGTGGCATTAGGCTGAATGGTTAAAGAAATTGTAATTCGAAGGCAGGCTCTCCTTGACATTATTGAGAAAAAAGTTATAATAACGGTTAGATATAGCTAACAAAGTAAGGCGCATACCTTGTGTGTGCCTTACTTAAAAATCCAGTGTTAGCAACAACTAACATCGGATAATCAGTGCTAACTAAAACCGACAAACTAAAAGAGGAACTTATCCATAGAAACAGAGATAAGCCGGAACTCAATAGAGGAAAGGTGACAAATGAATATAGTATATGAACATGAAACAGGGAACAGATCCTATAACAGGAAGGGAACAGATCATACGGAAGAAAGGTTTCAGAATAACAACATGCAGAAGGAAATGATTGTCCGGCAGATGCGGGAGCGGGGTTGCCGGATCACAAAGGCAAGACTGACTTTGCTGGATGTAATTTTAGGGCAGGACTGCAGCAGCTGCAAGGAGATCTATTATATCGCGTCCCAGATGATTCCGGGGATCGGTATTGCAACGGTCTATCGGATGATGAATCTGTTAGAGGAGATCGGAGCCATTAACCGCAGTAATTCCTATAAGATTTCCTATTGTGAGCATTGCAGCGAGAATGGCATGGATATGGATTATCATGATATTATTGAATGCATTGCAAGCGCATTGGACGCCAAGGACAGCTATACCGCCGGTCACTCCCAGAGGGTGAGCGATATGGCATATGATATTTGTCAATTGATCGGATTGTCAAAGGAGGATACCGAGAGGATCCATATTGCGGCGCATCTTCACGACATTGGAAAGATCGGGATACCGGACAGTGTTTTAAAAAAGCCGGAAAAGCTCAATGACGAGGAATGGGAGCAGATGAAACAGCACCCACAGATCGGGGCAAATATTTTAAGCAAATCCCACCGGTTAGTGGAGCTTAAGGAAATTGTGCTGCATCATCATGAGCGGTACGATGGCAAGGGCTATCCATCCGGGCTTAAGGCAGAAGAGATTCCTGTCGGAGCACGGATTATAGCGATCTGTGATTCCATCGATGCCATGACCAGTACAAGACATTACCGCAATGCCATGACGCTTTCCCAGTGCTATGTGGAAATCGAGCGGAATCTGAGGAAGATGTATGATCCCATTATTGGAATGTATGTATTGGAGCATTGGGAGGAGATTACGAGACACATTGCGGAACAATAAGGAGAACATTCGCCAGGCCTGGAATTGAGGATGGTATTTATAGAGAGCACCTGTCATATCAACCGATGTGACAGGCGTTTTTGCTGCCGGATAAGATATATGAGAAAAGGAACCGAGGCCCATGGAAGATATTCCCTGCGGTTGACTTCCAATAGAAAATACGGTATTTTTTGAAGTGTGCTTATGGAAAGCGGGCAGAACTTTCGTGAGAGATCTATGGTGTGGTCATGAATCATAGAATCTGAAGACATTTCAGTATATTATGGGAGATTTTATCATGCAGCTGCATACGTTACATACAAGTGAAAAGGGTCCGGTGATTCTCTGGGGGATGTATGAGTTCCGGGAGAGGGAGCTTCTGAATACCTATGAGACGATCAAGCGTCTGACCGGGGATTGCGATTACACCTTGATTGCCTTTGAAGTGACGGACTGGAACTGTGAGTTTTCCCCATGGAAAAGTGAGGAAGTGGATGCATCCTTTGGAGGAGAAGCACCCCATACTCTTGAAGTTCTTCAAAATGAGTATCTGTCGCAGATCAAAGAGCAATATGGGAAGGAACGCAGCATCTATCTGATGGGCTATTCACTGGCTGGTCTGTTCGCACTGTGGGCAATGTGTGAAACGGATGCGTTTGCCGGTGCAGGGAGTTGTTCCGGATCGCTGTGGTATCCGCAGTTTGTGCCCTATCTGGCAGAGCATCTGAATGAAATTTCCGGTAAGAAGATTTACATCAGTCTTGGCGGAAAAGAAGCGAACACGAAAGACCAACTTATGTCAACTATCGCAGACCGTACCAGAGAAACGGTAGAATTGTTAAAGCAATGCTGTGACGTGAAATATGAGCTGAATCCCGGAGGACATTTTGCAGATCCGGGGAAGCGGCTGGCAAAGGCTGTACGGTTTATAACAGGAGAGACAAGATGAGCAAGACAGGTGCAAAGATACTGTTAACAACGGTTTTTATAGCAAGAGGAACGTCCTTTCTTTTTTCTAAAATATTGATGGAATCCATGTCACCGATGAGCATTCTGGCGATCCGGTTTATTCTGGCATTTCTGGTTCTGGCGGTGATTTTCTTTAAAAAGCTGAAGGAATGCAGTAAGGAGAGCTTAAAGGGCGGGCTGATCTTAGGCGTTCTGTATACGGTCTGCATGATTTTTGAAATGTATGGACTGAGACAGATTGATTCCGGAGTCAGTGCCTTGATTGAAAATATGGCGATTGTTATGGTGCCGATTTATGCAGCGGTGCTGACGAAATCTTTGCCACAAAAGAAGACCATGCTTTGTGCGGTACTGGCAGTGATCGGTGTAGGATTCCTGTCCCTTACACAAAGCAGTAATTCGGGAGGTGGAATTGGCATTGCATTAATGATCTGTGCGGCGCTTACCTATGCAGCATGCATTATGGCAACGGAACGTGTGACACAGAATGCAGATCCGGTTACAGTTGGTATGCTGCAGCTTGGCGTGATGGGGGTACTGTGCCTGATCGCATCGCTGTTTACCGGAAGCTTTGGTGTGCCACAGACCGGAAAGCAGTGGCTGATGCTGCTGTTTCTTGTATTGCTGTGCAGCTGCTTTGGATTTACGTTTCAACCGGTCGGACAGAAATATCTTCCGGCAGAAACTGCAGCAGTATTTACGGTAGTGAATCCCCTGACTGCAAGTGTGATGGGCGTAGTCCTTGCAGGTGAGGGCATGACGGTGTTGAAATTGATTGGGTATGTTCTGATTCTGGCGGCACTTGTGATTTATAATGTTTCAGGGACAGCGAAAAACAGTAATACATCTCATAGTAAAATAGAGTAAGAGAAATATATAAGAACAAATAACAGAAAAGCGTCAAAGTAAGAGTATATCACGCAAAGCAGGCAAGAGGATATCACAGAAAGAATATAACTATAAAGTCAAATAATAAACACAAATAATAAACACAAATAAAAAGGAAGAGCCCTGATTTCATCATCTTAGTCATAATGAAAAGAGGACTCTTCTTTATTTTTTACTCGTTACTCATATAACTTCACAGACTTCAAAAAGACTTCATCTCTGGCAGCCGTGATACGGAAGCTTTCCACACGCTGTCCCTTCGCAATATCCTCCTGTACAACAATATATTTGATGTTCTGAACCGGATGCTCCAGAATCAGGCGGTAATAAGGCTGTGTAGCAGGAGAGGATTCGTCCTTTTCCAAATGGAATGGGATTTCCTTTCCGATGGGAAGAAATGTTCCTATTCCGAATAATCATCATTATCGTACAATAAATTTGTATACGCAACAGCTGTCTTTGTGATAAAATTTAATCACTAAGATTTAAAAGGAAAAGACGTGTATTGTAGCCGTGAGGCGAGAAGCTGCCGGACAGTTACACACAAAGGAGAAATGAAGATGACACTGAAGGAACTACAGATTGGAAAAAGCGCGGTAATTACAAAGGTTGGCGGTGAAGGGGCTTTACGTCAGCACTTTCTTGATATGGGAATGATTCCGGGGGCAGAGGTGACGGTAGTAAAGCTTGCTCCGATGGGGGATCCGATGGAGGTACAGATTCATGGCTATGAACTGACGCTCCGGCTTGCGGAAGCAAAAGAAATTGAGATTGAACAGATCCAGAAAAGAACCAGAGATCATCGGGGAATTGAACAGAGTAAGAATACCGATCATCCTGGACTCGGTGAGAGTGGAAAATATCATTCCAGGGATCATGAGAATCCGGTTCCGGAAGGGACGATACTGACCTATGCACTCGTCGGTAACCAGAATTGCGGAAAGACGACTTTGTTTAATCAGCTGACAGGAGCAAGACAGCATGTCGGCAATTTCCCGGGTGTTACCGTTGACCGGAAAGATGGTGTGATCCGGGGATATGAGAATACGGAGGTGACGGATCTTCCGGGAATATATTCGATGTCTCCCTATAGCAGTGAGGAGATTGTTTCGAGGAATTTTGTGCTGAATGAAAAGCCGCGTGCTATCATCAATATTGTAGATGCGACCAATATTGAACGGAATCTGTATCTTACCATGCAGCTTTTGGAGATGGATATTCCGATGGTTGTTGCTCTTAACATGATGGATGAAGTGGTTGGCAATCAGGGAGCTGTTGATGTGAATACCATGGAGGCAATGCTCGGAGTGCCGGTGATTCCGATTTCAGCGGCGAAAAATGAGGGAGTGGACGAGCTGATCCGGCATGCGATCCATATTGCAAAGTATCAGGAATGTCCGGTGAAACAGGATTTTTGTGACAAAGAGGATCATAACGGAGCGGTGCATCGCTGCATTCATGCCGTGGTTCATCTCATTGAGGATCATGCAGAGGAGGCGGGAATTCCGGTCCGGTTTGCAGCAACGAAGGTTATTGAAGGTGATCACCTGATTCTTAACCAGCTTAAGCTGGATGAAAATGAAACGGAAATGCTGGAGCATATTGTCAGTCAGATGGAAAAGGAACGTGGACTTGACCGCAGCGCTGCAATTGCGGATATGAGATTTGATTTTATTGAGAGGCTTTGCGAGCAGACGGTGGTAAAGCCCAAGGAGAGCAGGGAGCGTGTCCGCAGTGAGAAGATTGACCGGGTTCTCACCGGTAAATATACTGCCATTCCCTGTTTTATCGGTATTATGGTGCTTGTATTTTACCTGACCTTTAACGTGATCGGAGCATGGCTTCAGGGGCTGCTGGAATGGGGCATTGATAAGCTCTCTGTGATTGTGGATGCAGCACTTACCGCCATGAATGTCAATGCGGCAATTCACAGTCTGGTGATTGATGGAATTTTTACCGGTGTAGGAAGTGTTTTAAGCTTTCTTCCGATTATCGTCACATTGTTTTTCTTCCTGTCGCTGATGGAGGACAGCGGCTATATCGCGCGAGTGGCATTTGTCATGGATAAGCTGCTGCGTAAGATCGGACTGTCGGGAAGAAGTATCGTACCGATGCTGATTGGATTTGGCTGTACGGTGCCTGCGGTTATGGCAACGAGAACCCTGACCAGTGAACGTGACCGGAAGATGACGATTCTTCTGACTCCTTTTATGAGTTGTACGGCGAAGCTCCCGATTTATGCGTTTTTTGTAAGTGTCTTTTTCCCGAAGCATGGTGGACTGGTGATGTCCGGGCTGTATGTACTTGGAATTCTAATCGGAACTCTGATTGCTTTCTTATACAAGGGAACCCTGTTTAAAGGAAAGCCGGTTCCGTTTGTCATGGAACTGCCCAATTACCGTATGCCGGGCATTAAGAATGTTGCGCAGCTTCTCTGGGAAAAGGCAAAGGACTTTTTGCAGAAGGCATTCTCGGTAATTCTGATTGCAACGATTGTGGTATGGTTTCTGCAGAGCTTTGATCTGCATTTTAATATGGTCACCGATTCCGCAGACAGTATGCTCGCAAAGGTGGCCGGTCTGCTGACCCCGCTGTTTGCTCCTTTAGGACTTGGAGACTGGAGAATCTGCACATCCCTGCTGAGTGGATTTATGGCAAAGGAAAGTGTGGTTTCCACACTGGAGGTATTGTTTGGAGGAGATATAGGAACGGTTCTCACCACCTCCTCGGCAGCAGCACTTCTGGTTTTCAGTCTGCTTTATACTCCCTGCGTGGCCGCCATTGCTTCCATTAAGAGGGAGCTTGGTAGTAAATGGGCGGTAATTGTGGTAATATGGCAGTGCGTGATTGCGTGGGCTGCAGCGTTTATCACACATCTCCTGATTCATTAGATCAGAAAGGCACCTGTGTGTGAGCATGCAGATTGTCATGAAAGGAGAGGAACGTATGAACATTTGCGATATCGTAATCGGATTGCTGCTGGTGGGAATTGTAGCAGGAGCTGTTTACGGCTGTATGCGTCGTAAGAAAAAGGGCTGTTGTAGTGGCGGAAGCTGTTGCAGCTGCCACAAAAAGGAATTCAGATAACATTTGTGGCGGAGGAGAAAGAGTATGGTTTGTGACAAGGATCAGAACCGGGTTTCATTTTATGAGGACTGGGAGTTTTATAAGGCTCCGTTTGGCAGTGAAAGAAGGGTGGCTTACATCGTTTATCCGAAAAATGCCGATTCCTATGAAGAAAGAACATTTGCATTGCAGGATGTTACCGGTAAAAAGAAGGTGTCCTTTACATTCCTGCCCGGAAGCAATTTTGACTTTTCTTATTTCCGGTTTGAAAAGTAGGCGAAGGAGAGACAAATGATTACAACAGTTTTATGGGATGTGGATGGCACCCTGTTGGATTTCCTGGCAGCAGAAAAGGCAGCTATCCAAAGCTTATTTGAGGAATATCATCTGGGAGAATGCACGGATGAGAAGATTGCACGGTATTCGAAGATCAACCGGACTTACTGGGAGAGGTTAGAGCGTGGAGAACTTACGAAACCGGAGATTCTGGTTCGCAGATTCCGGGATTTCTTCGCAAGTGAAGGAATTGATCCGGGTCTTGCAGAAGAATTCAATGAGAAATATCAGGTGCGCCTGGGAGATACGATTGTGTATTGCGATGACAGCCTCAATATTGTGAAATCCCTGCAGGGCAGAGTGAAACAATATGTGGTGTCGAATGGAACGGTTGTGGCGCAGACGAAAAAGCTTCGTCTTTCCGGGATCGGAGAATTCATGGATGGCGTTTTTCTGTCGGAGGATTTAAAGGCAGAAAAGCCAGGTCAGGAATTCTTTACCCAGGTATTTCATGCCATCGGTCCGGTAAGCAAAGAGGAAGTGTTGATTGTGGGAGATTCCCTTACCAGTGATATCCGGGGAGGAAACCATGCCGGAATCCGTACCTGCTGGTATCATCCGGGAGGGCGGGATGATACCATGATACAGGAAGCCGGAGTGCAGGTGGATGAGGTGATTACCGACCTGCATGAGGTGTATAGAGTTTTAGAAAAGTTATAAAATTATAGTAACTATTCAGCCAGAATGAGTGCTTCAGCCAGTCTGGCGGCTTTCATCAGATCCGGAACACTGGTATATTCCTTGCAGGAATGGCAGTCGTTCATTCCACAGGCAACCACAAGGCCTGTGATACCATGATGGAAGAAGTGATTGTTGTCACTGCCACCGTAAGTACTGATCAGATTCGGTTCAAGGTGAAGGGAATCGCAGGCTTTAGTAAACCGGCTGACCACCCTGGAGGAAGGCTCTACCCGGTAAGCCAGACAAAGGGTTTCTGTCTTAAAATCAACAAAGGCACCTGCAAGGAGCGCGGCTTCTTCGCAGGTTTCTTTGATTTCATCGAGCTTTCGCAGTGCACTTTCATTATGGAAGCTGCGAACCTCTCCGGTTACGATGCAGGTTTCAGGAACAACGTTGGTCGCAGAGCCTCCCTGTATGGTGCCGACATTCACGGTCGTGTCTCCGATCCGTCCACAGGAGATCGCATCAATGGCATGTGCAGCAGCTTTGATGGCGTGGATTCCGTTTTCAGGAGAAAAGGCAGCATGGGCAGCCCTTCCGTGGAAAACGGCTTCGAAAGAAAGAATCGCAGGTGCCTGACAGACAGCTCCGCCGATCGGGCCTGTCAGATCAAATACATAGGCTTCCTTTGATTTTAATCTGGAGAAATCAAACTGCTGGATGCCTTCACAATAGGTTTCTTCGGAAACATCAAATACAATTTCTACAGGACGGTGAGCCATGCCGTCTTCTTTTATGGAAGTAATGGCTTCTAAAATAGCACAGATTCCGGCGAGATCATCGGCACCTAAAACGGTCGTTCCGTCAGAAGTGATTGTACCATCGGGATGAAAGATGCAGCTTTTCTTTTTGGCAGGCTCTACTGAATCCATATGAGCGGATAAAAGGATCGGGGGGAGCGCCTTTTCTCCTTCAACATAAGCATAAAGGTTACCACAGTTTCCGTTAATTTTGGATGCCGTATCATCTTCCTCAAAAGGGATGGACAGTTCCGTGAGTGCCTTTTTCAGATAGTCACACATGGCAGCTTCTTCCTTGGAGGAATTGGGAATGGCAACTAATTCTTTAAAACGATGGATGAAACGATCCTGATTAATCATAATGGTCTCCTTATCGGGTAAATATATTTACCTATTCAAATGATGGGTAATATGTCATATTCTTATTTATAAAGGAAAAATGAGAGAAAGTCAATGCTTTGAGTACAATCCGGCAGCTTATGAATGGGCAGGGCCTGTCTCTTATACACATCTGACGCTGCCGACGA
>ENA-OZFV01000970-OZFV01000970.1-human-gut-metagenome-genome-assembly--contig:-NODE-970-length-10431-cov-6.463955_pt1 | contig 10431 bp, 8 predicted proteins | sample MGYA00245110_ERZ653645 | MGnify/ENA primary metagenome ERZ653645 (study PRJEB26926, sample SAMN06165144) | human gut metagenome | biome: ENVO:00009003; feature: ENVO:2100002; material: ENVO:00002003... | reverse complement strand
TACGAGATGTAGCTCCGTCTCGTGGGCTCGGAGATGTGTATAAGAGACAGGAACGTGATGCGAAGCGGCAACGCCGAGGGCAAGGTCGTCAAGGACTTCTTTGGCAAGGCCAAAACACCCTACCGACTGGTCAACAACAAGGTGATCGTGCCGACGGCGGAGGAGCAGGAGCGCAACCCGCGCAGCCGTAGTGCCAAACTGAGAATAGCAGAAAGGACAGAACGCTGATGAGCAACAACAAGGAAACACAGGAGCCGCTGATGGGACAGCCCGTCGAGCTGGAGGTCGTGGGGGCCACGGAGGCCACACAGGCTGCCGGCGAGGCCTCTGTGCGTCCACAACGGGAGGAACCGCTGAAGGGCCGAAAGGCCGCCAGGAAGCCGGCTGGCAAGGAGGGAGAAGCCGCGGACGAGGCCGTCGAGGCGCAAGGAGCAGCCCGCGAGGAAGCCGCGACGGAGCAGCCCTCGGAAGAGGCGGAGGCGGAGCGCGTGGCCGAGGCCATCAGGCAGGCCATCGAGGAGCAGGCGCGCGAGGACGAGAATCCCCACTCCACCAACTACACGCTCCGACAGATCATCGGCGGAGAGATGCTGCAGACGGGCGTGATGCGCAAGAACGTGGGACTGATGGTGGTCGTGGGACTCTTTCTCTTCGTCTCCGTCACCAACCGCTACAGCGTGCAGGAGAAGCTCAAGGAGATCAACCGGCTGGAGGCGAAACTCAAAGACGCGAAGTACAGGGCGCTCTCCACGGGCAGCAAATACACCGAGAAGACGCGACTGAGCTTTGTGCTCCAGGCGCTGCGCAACAGCAAGGACAGCATCTTGAAGATCCCGGACCAGCCGCCCTACAAGATACAGGTGCCCGAGGAGGGAGGACAAGGAGAGTGACGACACGGTCCGTGGAAAAGGCCAGAAGGCCGCACGGACCCCATTTGATAACTTAAAAAACAACTACAATGAGTAAACTGAACGAAGCAAAGGTAATACCGCGCTACATGCTGGTGTCGGTATTGATGACGCTGGTGTCATGTTGTGTGTTGGGAAAAGCCTTCTACATCATGACAGCAGAAAAGGACTACTGGGCCGAGGCGGCCAAGCAATCGGCTCGCGACAGCGTGAAGCTGGAGGCCACGAGAGGCAACATACTGAGTTGCGACGGGCGGCTGATGGCCACCACGATGCCGCAATACAAGATATTCATGGACTTCGAGACGCTGCGGTCCAACCCTACGGACACGGCGTTTGCCGATAGCCTCGACGCCATCTGCCAGGGGCTCAACGAGATCTTCCCCGAGAAGCCGGCAGAGGAGTTCAAGGCCGAACTGAAAAAGGGATATGCCAAGCGGAGCCGCGTATGGCCGGTGTGGAAGAAGCGCGTCGATTACGACACGTGGATGGAGGTCTCGCAGCTGCCCGTCTTCCGCAGGGGCGCAAACAAAAGCGGAATCCACGCCGACAAGTTCACCTACCGGCAGCATCCGTTTGGGTCGCTGGCAGGACGCACCATCGGCGACCTCTACAAGGAGCAGTATGGCGGACGCGTGCCGCGATGTGGGCTCGAAATGGCCTTCGACTCCGTGCTGCGAGGCAAGGAGGGCATTGGCCACAGCATGATGGTGCGCAGCAAGTTTCTGACCATCACCGACGTGCCGCCTGAGAACGGATCGGACGTAGTGACCACGATCGACGTCAACATGCAGGACCTGGCGGAGCGGTCCGTCGTGGACGAGCTGAAACTGATCGGCGGGAAGGTCGGCGTGGCGATCGTCATGGAGGTGGGCACGGGAGACATCAAGGCCATGGTCAACATGCAGCACTGCGACGACGGAGAGTACAGGGAGATCGCCAACCATGCGGTGAGCGACCTGCTGGAGCCGGGATCGGTATTCAAGACGGCCTCCATCATGGCGGCCCTCGACGACGGCTACGTCGATACGACCTACATGGTCGAGACGGGAGGCGGCGTGTGGAACATGTACGGACGCGACATGAAGGACCACAACTGGTCGAGAGGCGGCTACGGCACGCTGATGCTGCCCTGGACACTGAAGTATAGTTCCAATATCGGCGTGAGCCGCATCATCGACAAGTTCTACCACGACCAGCCGGAGAAGTTCGTGCAGAAGATCCACAGTTTCGGACTGGCCACAGACTATAAGGTCCCGATCCCGGGCTACGTGCCGGGCGTCATCCGCATGCCGAAGAAGAACAAGAGGGGACAGTACACCAACTGGAGCAAGACGGCCCTGCCATGGATGAGCATCGGCTACGAGACGCAGATTCCGCCGCTGCAGACGGTCACGTTCTACAACGCCATTGCCAACGGCGGAAAACTGGTGCGCCCGCGCCTGGTCAAGGCGATCATGCGCGATGGCGAGGTGGTACAGGAGTTCCCGGTGCAGGTGGTCAAGGAGCAGATCGCCAAGCCTCAGACTATCGAGTGGATACAGCGCATCCTGCGCGAGGTGGTCAGCGAGGGACTGGGAAAAAAGGCTGGCAGCGACAAGTTTGAGGTGGCGGGAAAGACCGGCACGGCACAGATGTCGAAGGGAGCCCTGGGATACAAGGCGGGCGGCACCAAGTACCTGCTGTCCTTCGCGGGCTACTTCCCGGCCGACAACCCACGCTACTCCTGCATCGTCTGCATACAGAAGGAAGGTCTGCCCGCCTCGGGTGGCGGCATGAGTGGTGTGGTATTCCACAACATTGCCGAGGGCATCATGTCGCAGATCCTGAAAGTGAGCATGGAGGACGCACGCGACTCGTCGTCGGTGCTGCTGCCGCGGGTGAAGGAGGGAGACCTCCACGCAGCCGACTTCGTGCTCCACGACCTGGGCTTCGACCTCATCAACGGATGGAAGGGATACTTCAAGTGCGGCGATCCGGTCTGGGGAGCCGTCGATGACAGTACCACCCGCAACCGGCTCACGCTGGTGAAGGGGTCCGTCGTGGGACAGGCCTACGTGCCCGACGTCTGCGGCATGGGCGCGCGGGACGCGGTCTATCTCATGGAGAGCCGCGGCATCAAGGCGCGAATCAACGGACGCGGCGTGGTCGTCAGCCAGAGCCTGGCACCAGGCACACGCATCAGAAGCGGCATGAGCTGCAACCTGGCGCTGCAGGCGTAGCCGCCCCAAGAGAGGCGCTGGGCAAAGGAGCGAGTGAAAGCACCCATCCGTCGGGAGGACCGCAAGGCCCTGCCGGCGTGATGGGACTACCCATATAGGAACGTGATGGGGAAATCCCATGTTATAAACGTGATGGACTACTCATATATATAATAAGGAGAAAACAAGAGACTCAAAGATATGAAAGCATTAAGCGAACTGCTCAAGGCAGTGAAACCTCTCACGGTGGAGGGAAGCTGCGATGTCGAGATTGCGGGAGTGGAAATCGACTCACGCAAGGTGAAGCAAGGCGACCTCTTCGTGGCCATGAAGGGCACGCAGGTCGATGGCCACCGTTTCATAGGCAAGGCGATTGGCCAGGGCGCCGTGGCGGTCCTCTGCGAGGACATGCCGCAGGAGAAGGCCGAGGGCGTGACCTACATACAGGTGGCCTCGACGGAAGAGGCCGTCGGACCGGTGGCGACCCACTTCTTCGGAGATCCGTCGAGGAAGCTGAAACTGGTCGGCGTGACGGGCACCAATGGCAAGACAACCATTGCCACACTGCTCTACAATCTTTTCCGCAAGCTCGGCCACAAGGTGGGACTGCTCTCGACGGTATGCAACTACATCGACGGAGAGGCCGTCCCGGCAGACCATACCACGCCGGACCCCATCGCCCTCAACGAGCTACTGGCGCGCATGGTCAGCGCAGGATGTACATATTGCTTCATGGAATGCTCCTCCCACGCCATCCATCAGCACAGAATCGGCGGACTCCACTTTGCGGGCGGACTCTTCACCAACCTCACGCGAGACCACCTGGACTATCACAAGACGTTCGAAAACTACCGCAACGCCAAGAAGATGTTCTTCGACATGCTGCCGAAGACGGCCTTCGCCGTCACCAACGCTGACGACAAGAACGGACTCTTCATGGTGCAAAACTGCAAGGCGAGCGTCAAGACCTACTCCATCCAGCGCGTGGCCGACTACAGGGCGCGCATCCTGGAGTGCCACTTCGAGGGAATGTACCTCGAAATCGACGGCAAGGAGGTCGGCGTGCAGTTTATCGGACGCTTCAACGTGAGCAACCTGCTCGCGGTCTATGCCGCGGCGGTACTGCTGGGCGAAGACGCACAGGCCGTGCTCGTGGCCATGAGCACGCTGGGCAGCGTCAGCGGACGCCTGGAGCCGATCCGGTCGCCGGAGGGATTCACCGCCATCGTCGATTACGCCCACACCCCGGACGCCATCGCCAACGTGCTCTCGGCCATCCACGAGGTGCTCAACGGCAAGGGAAAGGTCATCACCGTCTGTGGAGCCGGAGGCAACCGCGACCACGGCAAGCGACCGCTCATGGCGCAGGAGGCCGTCAGGCAGAGCGACAAGGTGATCCTCACGAGCGACAACCCGCGCAACGAGGACCCACAGGCCATCATCGACGATATGCTGGCAGGACTCGACGCGCAGCAGCGACGCAAGGTGATCACCATCACCGACCGGCGCGAGGCGATACGCACGGCTTGCATGATGGCCGAGAAGGGCGACGTCGTGCTCGTAGCGGGTAAGGGTCACGAGACCTACCAAGAGATCAATGGCGTGAAGCACCACTTCGACGACCACGAGGTGCTGCGCGACATTTTCAACGTAAAGTAAAGACAAAGACAGTATGTTATACTACATCTTCAGATGGCTCGACCAGTTTGGCGTCAGCGGATCGCACCTATGGAGCTACATCTCCTTCCGTTCGATCCTCGCCCTTGTCCTGGCCCTCGTCATCTCCGCCTGGTTTGGCGAAAAGTTTATCAAGTACCTCAAGCGGAAGCAGATCACGGAGACGGCACGCGACGAGAAGATCGACCCATTTGGCGTCAACAAGGTCGGTGTGCCCTCGATGGGTGGCATCATCATCATCGTCGCCCTGCTCATCCCCGTCATTCTCCTGGGCCGACTGCGCAACATCTATCTCATCCTGATGATCGTCACGACGGTATGGCTCGGATTCCTCGGTGGCATGGACGACTTCATCAAAATCTTCCGCCACAACAAGGAGGGACTGAAGGGGAAGTACAAGATCGTAGGACAGGTCTCCATCGGCCTCATCGTGGGACTGGTGCTATGGGCCTCGCCCGACGTGAAGTCGAACCTGAACATGGAGCTTGGGCAGAAAAACGGACAGGAAATCGTCGTCAAGCACAGCGAGAAGGCGGAGAAGACGCTCAAAACTACCATCCCCTTCGTCAAGAACCACAACCTCGACTACTCCAAGGTGATGGGCTTCTGCGGCGAGCATAGCGTGGCGGCGGGCTGGATACTCTTCGTCATCATGACGATCTTTGTCGTGACGGCGGTCTCCAACGGCGCCAACCTCAACGACGGCATGGACGGAATGTGTGCGGGCAACTCGGCCATCATAGGCGTGGCACTCGGCATCCTGGCCTACGTGAGCAGCCACATCCAGTATGCCGCCTACCTCAACATCATGTACATACCAGGGTCGGAGGAACTGGTGGTGTTCTTCTGCGCCTTTATCGGCGCACTGATCGGATTTCTGTGGTACAACGCCTATCCCGCCCAAGTCTTCATGGGCGACACGGGAAGCCTCACCATCGGCGGAATCATCGCCGTGGGCGCCATCATCATCCACAAGGAGCTGCTGCTGCCCATCCTCTGTGGCATCTTCTTCGTCGAGAGCCTGAGCGTCATCCTGCAGGTGTGGTACTACAAGATTGGCAAGCGCCGCGGCGTGAAGCAGCGCATCTTCAAGCGCACGCCGATCCATGACAACTTCCGGACGCAAGACTCGCAACTGGATCCCGACTGCAAGTACCTCATCCGCGTACCGCATGGTGCGAAGCACGAGGCCAAGATCACCATCCGCTTCTGGATCATCACGATCCTGCTGGTGGCGCTGGCGATCATCACATTGAAAATCAGATAAGAAACGAAGAGCGGGAGGCTGACACGCGGCCAACTGACGACGGCTCCAGGGCCGACAAAGCGGACGCGGCAAAGTCTCCCACCCCGATAAAATCAAGCGCAAAAGAAAGATGAAAAGAATCGTAGTTCTTGGAGCCGGCGAGAGCGGCGCAGGTGCTGCCGTGCTGGCCAAGAAGCAAGGCTTCGACGTGTTTGTCTCCGACACATCGAAGGTGAAGGACCAATACAAGAAGCTGCTCGACGACCACGGCATCGCATGGGAGGAGGGCCACCACACGGAGGAGAAGGTGCTCTCGGCAGACGAGGTCATCAAGAGCCCGGGCATCCCCGACAGCGTCCCGATGATACAGCGCCTCATCCAGCAGGGAACGCCCATCATCAGCGAGATAGAGTTTGCGGGACGCTACACCCACAGCAAGATGGTCTGCATCACGGGAAGCAACGGCAAGACCACCACGACAAGCCTCATCTACCATATCTTCAAGGATGCGGGCTACGACGTGGGACTGGCTGGCAACATCGGAAGGAGCCTGGCGCTGCAGGTGGCAGAGGATCCGCACGAGTACTATGTCATCGAGCTCAGTTCTTTCCAGCTGGACAACATGTACGAGTTTCGTGCCAACATCGCCATCCTGCTCAACATCACGCCGGACCATCTCGACCGCTACGACTTCAAGTTTGAGAACTATGCCGCGGCAAAGATGCGCATCATCCAGAACCAGACGCAGGAGGACAGTTTCATCTACTGGAATGACGACCCGGTGATCAAGAAGGAACTGGAGAAGTATGACATCAAGGCCGTGCAGTATCCGTTCTCCGAACTCAAGGAGACGGGATCCATCGGCTACATCGAGGAGGGACAGTACGTCATCGAGAAGCCTACGCCTTTCAATATGGAGCAGGAGGAACTCTCGCTCACGGGCAAGCACAACATCTACAACTCGCTCGCCGCCGGCATCGCGTCCAACATCTCCGGCATCCGCAAGGAGAGCATCCGCAAGAGCCTGAGCGACTTCCCAGGCGTGGAACACCGACTGGAGAAGGTCTGCAAGGTGGGTGGCGTGCAGTATGTCAACGACTCCAAGGCCACCAATGTCGATGCTTGCTGGTACGCGCTGGAGAGCATGCGCACGCCGACAGTGCTCATCGTCGGCGGCAAGGACAAGGGCAACGACTATGGACCCATCAAGGAGCTCGTCAAGGAGAAGTGTCGCGCCATCGTCTATCTCGGCGCAGACAACGCCAAGCTCCACGCCAACTTCGACGAACTGGGAATCCCCGTGCGGGACACCCACTCGATGAAGGACTGTGTGGCTGCCTGCCACGAACTGGCAAAGCCGGGCGACACGGTGCTGCTCAGCCCCTGCTGTGCCAGCTTCGACCTCTTCAAGAACATGGAGGACCGTGGAGAACAGTTTAAGCAACTGGTAAGATCGCTCTGACACGGACTGAAAACATCACTTTCCACATGAGGTCATAACGCCACACCGTCGCAGTCTCACTCCGACACCGACTCCCCATCGGCACATCCATTGTGCCGATGGGGGCGGCGAAGGAGACTCTATCATACCAATCACAAACCGTAGAAACAAAACAAGACAGGGCGGACGGGCACGGAACGAGAGAAAAAGGGGAGGGAAAGACTGAACAACAACTATTCTGCGAATCTTCAAAAAAAACACTCGATCCACTCGCATCCGCCTCAAAAACAGAAAGAAAGAAATGAAAGGAAAGTCATTGACGAACATTTTCAAGGGAGACAAAGTCATCTGGATGATCTTCTTCTTCCTCTGTATGATTAGTATCATTGAGGTCTATTCGGCATCCAGCTCGCTGACGCTCAAAAAGGGCTACTACTGGGCGCCTATCATGGACCACGCCAAGAAGATCATACTGGGAGTGGTAGCACTCGTCTGTGTGCTCAACGTGGAGTGTAAGTACTTCAAGATGGCCACGCCCTTCGCCCTCGGCGGATCCATCATCATGATCCTCTGGGTGCTCGTGGGCGGCGAGACCATCAACGGAGCCAACCGATGGCTCACCTTCTTTGGCATCCAGTTTCAGCCCTCAGAACTGGCGAAGGGAGCATTGGTGCTCGCCACGGCACAGATATTGAGTGCGATGCAGACCGACAAGGGAGCGGACCGAAAGGCATTTCGCTATATCCTCCTGCTCTCGGCTTGGATCATCATCCCCATTGCCATGGAGAATGGATCCACGGCCTTCCTACTGGCCATCACCATCTTCGTGATGATGTTTGTCGGACGCGTGCCGCTGGACCAGTTGGGAAAACTCTTTGGCGTCATGGCGGTAATAGCCACCATTGCCCTGTCGGTCATCATGATATACGGCAAGACCGAACAAGAGCGGGCGAAGGACCCGCGCCACCAGCTGACGGAGCAAATGGCGAAAGCCAAGACAAAGCAGCCCAAGACCCTGGCGGATCGTTTCGAGGACCGCCTCGACACATGGAAGTCGCGCATCGTGAAGTTTACCAACCCGGAGGACGTCCCGGCCAACAAGGTGAACCTGCGAAACAAGGACTCACAGAAGAACTACTCTCACATCGCCATAGCCTCATCGGGCATCGTGGGAAAGGGACCGGGCAATTCGACCGCACGAGACGGACTCGCACAGGCTTTCTCCGACTTCATCTATGCCATCATCATCGAGGAGCTGGGCATCATAGGGGCAGCGTTCGTCGCCTTGCTCTACGTCTTCCTCCTCTTCCGAGTCGCCATCATCGCCAACCGATGTGAGAACAACTTCCCCGCATTCCTGGCCATGGGACTGACGCTCATGCTCGTCATACAGGCGCTCTTCAACATGCTGGTGGCCGTGGGATTGGCGCCCGTCACGGGACAACCGCTGCCGCTCATCAGCCGAGGGGGCACGTCAACGGTCATCAACTGCATCTACATGGGCATGATCCTCTCCGTCAGCCGTTCGGCCAAAAAGAAGGCCGCAGGAAGCATCTGGCAGGGGTGAAAGAGGAAAAATAAACAGAAAATAGTAGAAAGACATTTTTTTTGTTTATCTTTGCAGAAGATTGGCGGCACTCGGCAATTTGAGAGTAAAACTCTCATTACGCTCGTTTGCACTATCTTTGCAAAAGATTGGCGGCACTCGGCAATTTAAAACGAACACAATGGACAAAGAATTGAGGATAATCATCAGCGGTGGCGGCACGGGAGGCCATATCTTCCCCGCCGTGTCGATAGCCAACGCGCTGCGGCAGATGCGTCCCGAGGCAAAGATTCTCTTTGTCGGCGCAGAGGGCCGCATGGAGATGCAGCGTGTCCCGGCAGCGGGATACGAGATCAAGGGACTTCCCATCAAGGGATTCGACCGCCGGCATCTGCTGAAAAACATCAGCGTGGTGTGGCACTTGCTCAAGAGCCTGCGCATGGCACGCCACATCATCAAGGACTTCCGCCCGATGGTGGCAGTAGGCGTGGGTGGCTACGCCAGCGGTGCCACGCTCTACGCGTGCGCGCGAATGGGCATTCCCTGCCTCATACAGGAGCAAAACTCCTATGCGGGCGTCACCAACAAGCTGCTGGCCAGCCGTGCCAAGAAGATCTGCGTGGCCTACGAGGGGATGGAGCGCTTCTTCCCCGCCGACCGCATCATCATGACGGGAAATCCCGTAAGACAGAACATCCTGGAGGCCCAGGGCACACCGCAGGAAGCACGACGCGCCTTCGGACTCGACGCGGAGAAGAAGACCGTGCTGATCGTAGGAGGAAGCCTCGGCGCAAGAACGATGAACCGCAGTGTGCTGGAGCACCTGGATCTGATCAAGGCGCATCCCGAGGTGCAGTTTATCTGGCAGACGGGCAAATACTACTTCGACAGCATCCAGAAGGAGATGCAGGGAAAGGAACTGCCCAACCTCAAGGTGATGGACTTCGTGAGCGATATGGGAGCGGCCTATCATGCCGCCGACCTCGTCGTGAGCCGTGCCGGAGCAAGCTCCATCAGCGAGTTTCAGCTCATCGGCAAACCCGTGATCCTCGTTCCGAGCCCCAATGTGGCGGAGGACCACCAGCGCAAGAATGCCATGGCTCTCGTCCGTCGCGACGCAGCCCTCTACGTGGAGGATGCCGAGGCTCCGGAGAAGCTCCTGGACCTGACGCTGCAGACTGTGGCCGACGATACGAAACTGCGCCAGCTGGGTGAGAATGTGCACAAGATGGGCCTCAAGGATTCGGCGGAGATCATCGCACGCGAGGTCCTCAAACTGATTGAACAATAAAGGAAAAATTATGGAACTGAAAGATATCAAGGCTGTCTATTTCGTCGGAGCGGGAGGCATTGGCATGAGCGCCCTCGCACGCTACTTCCTGCACCGCCACCTCGTCGTGGCGGGCTACGAC
>ENA-OZFV01000962-OZFV01000962.1-human-gut-metagenome-genome-assembly--contig:-NODE-962-length-10484-cov-6.568511_pt1 | contig 10484 bp, 7 predicted proteins | sample MGYA00245110_ERZ653645 | MGnify/ENA primary metagenome ERZ653645 (study PRJEB26926, sample SAMN06165144) | human gut metagenome | biome: ENVO:00009003; feature: ENVO:2100002; material: ENVO:00002003... | reverse complement strand
GCGCATTGCGCTGGCGCAGGCCAACGCCACCGGCACCATGTCCAGCCAGCGGGAGCTTCAGCCCGGGGCTTCCACCGAGACGCTCTTTGAACACGCCAGCGCCCGTCTCTTTACCGCCATCAACGGCACTCAGAACGCCCTCTCTGCCGAGGCCGTGGATGAGGCCGCACGGATGCTCCGGGAGGCCAAGCAGGTCTTCTGCTTCGGACAGGGCGGCAGTATGCTGCTGGCCAACGACATCTGCGCCCGCTTCGCCAGCCTCTCCACCAAGTTCCGCACCTCCGGCGACAGCCATCTACAGTTGTTGACCGCCAGCCTGATGAACGAGGCCGATGTTGTCCTCTTCGTCTCCTACTCGGGTGCGACCCGCGATATGATGGAGACTCTCCGCACGGCCAAAGCTGCCGGCGCGAAGATCATCCTTCTGACCCATTACGAGGACTCCCCCGGCGCATCGCTGGCCGATGTCGTCCTTCGCTGCGGCGCACAGGAAAGCCCGCTGGACTCCGGCAGCATTCCCATCAAGGTAGCCGTCCTCTATGTAGGCGAGGTTCTGGTGCTGCGGTACATCCTCGACTCCCCCGAGCAGGCCAACACCGCGCAGGAGCTTACCAGCGAAGTTCTGACACTGAAGATGCTCTGATCCCCCCTGCCCCGCGTGATGCAAAGCAACGCATTACCGTGAAAATCATACTTTTTTCGAAAAAATTCAAAAAATTCTCAAAAAACTGTTGACAAGGACGTCATATCCGAGTATAATATTTCATGTCGCCGGTGCTCCGACAGAAAAAAGCACCGGATGATGACCGGGTGTAGCGCAGTTTTGGTAGCGCGCTTGAATGGGGTTCAAGAGGCCGTGAGTTCGATTCTCGCCACTCGGACCATTTAAATCCAACGATTTCACGTTAGAAATCGTTGGATTTTTTTGTTTATAGGCTGGCCTCATTTGGTTTTGACCACAATTTTGACCACAATGCCAAAGATTTTATCTGGTCAATCGCAGGGGCAAGTGGGCTTTTTTGACGCAACATCATCTGCTGCGATATGCGAGCCAGCGTTGATGCCAACGATTTGAAAAGCTGGCTCGCGATAATTAGTGCTGTTCCGTCCAATTTTCAGGCCGAAAACGCCTCACTGAACAACTGGACCGCACTCTGCCGAATGGATTCCTGAACATGGAGATAATGCTCAGTCATCTCGGTGTCGGCATGGCCTACGATGCTCTGGATGGTCTGAATGTCCACACCCAATGCCTGCATACCACAGTTTTCGCAAAACTGCCAGCCTTCAAGGTGGTCTTTCAGTCGATCCTTCATGTCAGCCGACCTCCGTCAACGAAGATGGGTGGCGATGCCGCAGCTTGGATGGGAGAGATGGTAGAAAACTTCCCGCTGGAGGCTCTTTCATCAGCCAATCCGGTTCTATCATTAGCCGATGAACCTGTGCAAAGGGGTGCGGATAAGCACAACCAGCAACTTTGCAGCCTGCAGGTTTTGCTAATAAAAACCTTGAACCGAAACAACCCATGTGTGTACGCCTCCTATCAAATTTTTTGTGTAATTCTATATAGCTTTTGGGGAGTGTGCTGATTATATCCTAAAAATTTGTATACTTCAATATGTTAAAGAAAGTTTGGAGAACCATTCAAAGAAATGCTCTAAACAAAAGCTGAATACAGTTATTTTGACATAGCAACGCTACTTATATAGAGTGAAGCACTACTTATAAATAGTGGTGTCAGGAATTGAGATTTTGTGATACCAAAAAAACACCCTCGCTTTTGATAGGAATCTCATGCAGGGATGTCCTTATCTCAACGCGAAGGTGTCTTAATAACGAGGGTCAGATGCCACGGAACGTAAAGGTGAACTCCACAGGCTTAGTCACATCAGGAATATACTCCGGGTGGACATTGGCACCCCAGCTGTCATCGCCGCCAACGCCCATCTGCTCGCCCATAGCACGGATGACCGTGTAATGGACCGGGGGCAGCTCGTAGGGATGCTTGGCACTCTCCATTTCATGGGGAGTGTAGGGCAGCGCAGAGAAGAACATGGGCTTTGCGGCATCTGCGGTAAACAGCAGCCCGCGACCCTTGCGGTCCACTACCTTTGCCCAGCGCACAGCGGTCTTTGCACCGCACTCCTGCGGCACAAGGTACTGTGCCATGTTGTCTGCGACCTTGTTCTGGTAAATGCCCAGCTTTGCACCATGCTGACGATCCCAGTAGGTCTCCGCAGGGCCGTTTCCGTACCACTCCACCGTGTCGTAGTCAGCGTCGATCTTGAACAGTACGCCGAACTCCGGCATTGCTGCAAGTCCTTCCACCGGGTCATAGTGCAGGGTGGTCTGGATGCGGCCATCACCGAACACACGGTACTGCAGGCTGCACTCTGCTGCGGGGCTGGTCTGGAGGTTATAGAGATAGGTCACGACCACGCTGTCGGCTTCCACCTCGCAGGTGGGGTTCTGGAGGATGGTGCCGCCATGAACAGACGGGATCTCCTTGCCGATGCCCTTGGCGGTAGCGTACAGGCTTGCCAGCTTCCACTGACCGCGAACGCCGCCCATGTTGTTGCCGCAGTCGTTGTCGGTGGGAGCGCGCCAGAAGTTGGGCCGGGGAATCTCCTGAATCATCTCTTTTCCGGCATAGCGGTAGGAAGTCAGACCGCCGTTCAGATCGGAGAACAAAACATCGAAATTCTCACCCCGGACACCGATGTTGTGTGTACCGTGCGTAACGGTAAACGGCGTGACCTTCTTGCTGGGAATGGAACGAACCACAGCGATCACACCCTGTCCAAAGGCGACTTCATGACCTTTCTTTGCCCAGCTGGTGTCCTCCTTCAAACGGAAGCTGATGGTCACTGCATATTCACCGGGAAGCGCAGGGACCATAAACGGCAGCGGGAAGCTGGAACGCTCTTCGGGAGCAACATCAATATTGGTCAGTTTCTGCTGCTGATACAGCTTTCCATCACGATGCAGCAGTGCAACGCAGTCGAAAGCATCCGTAGAGGTGAACAGGTTCTTGTTCCAGACTTCAAAGCCAGAGTTGTCGATGGAAATGGCGATGTTCTGATAGCAGAACTTGACCTCCTGCATCTTGGGAGAAGGAGCACGGTCACCACCGTAGGCAATGCCGTTTCCGCTGAAATTATAGTCGGTAGGACGCTCACCGAAGTCGCCGCCGTAGGCTTGGAACCACTTGCCGTAGCGGTCTTTTTTCCAGATGGACTGGTCGATGTAATCCCAGATAAAGCCGCCCTGATAGCCGCAGTCCTTCTGGTCGGCAAGTTCCGTGTACTTGTGCAAAGCACCGTTGGAGTTGCCCATAGCATGAGAGTATTCGCACTCGATATAAGGCCGCTTATCGCCCTGTGCCAGATACTCTTTAATGTCCTTGACCGTGCTGTACATATGGCTCTCAATATCGGTGGTTTCGAGGAAGCGGGGATCATTGACCACACCTTCGTAATGCACCAGACGGGTGTCATCAAAGCGGCGGACCATCTCTGCCATCTGGAGCAGGGTCTCACCACCAAACGATTCGTTGCCCAGAGACCAGATCAGAACAGCAGGATGGTTTTTGTCACGCTGGTAAGTGGAATTCATGCGGTCAAACAAGACAGCTTTCCACTCCGGCTTATCATTGGGCAAAACGCCCTCGATGCCGCGAATGCCCGCCTGATGGATGTCCCATGTGCCATGGGATTCCAGATTGTTCTCTGCGATCAGATACAGACCATACTCGTCGCACAGGTCGTACAGTGCATCCTGATTCTGGTAATGGCTGGTACGGATGGCATTGATGTTGTTCTGCTTCATGGTGATGATATCTCGAAGCAGTTCCTCATGGGTGTGTACGCCCACAGCACGACCCGTAATGGAGCTGAACTCATGACGGTTGGCACCCTTGAACACGATGCGCTTGCCGTTGAGCAGCATCCGATTGTTCTTCAACTCGAACTTGCGGAAACCGACTTTCTGCCCGGTCACCTCTACCAGATGGCCTGCATCGTCCAGCAGCTCGATTTCCAGTTCATACAGAGCCGGGTCCTCTGCACTCCACAGGTGGGGGTTCTCCACCGCATGGCTGAACAGCGCAGAGCCGCCGTTCAGTGCGATTTTTTCGGAGAACACTTCCAGCTCACTGCGGCGCAGGGTCAGACGGGCTGCGCCCTTACCCTCCACCTGCAATGCAACTTCCAGCGTGGAATGAGTAAAATCATCCCCGGCAAACAGCGTTTTGACGGATATATCTTCCAGATGCACGGTGGGGATGGCGTACAGCCACACGCTGCGGAAGATGCCGGAGAAGCGGAAGAAGTCCTGATCTTCGCACCAGCTGGAGGAAGTCCACTTGAACACCTGCACAGCAAGTTTGTTCACGCCCGGCTGGAGATAGGGAGTCAGATCGAATGCGTGTGCGGAGAAGCTGTCCTCGGTGTAACCCACATAAGACCCGTTCAGCCAAAGAGCCATGCCGCTTTCCACACCCTCGAACTCGATGTGGACGGGCTTGCCCTGCATGGATTCCGGCAGCTCGAAGTATTTTACATAGCTTGCCACCGGATTGAACCGCTGCGGGATCTCACCCGGCTGTACTTCTTCACGGCCATCCCACGGATACTGAATATTCGCGTACTGGGGAATGTCGTAGCCCTCCATCTGGATGTGTGCCGGAACATGAATGTCATCCCAGCCGCTGCAATCGTAATCCGTCTTTTCAAAGCCGGGGATGGCACTGGTGTAGTTCTTTGCGTAGGCGAATTTCCAGATACCGTCCAGCTTCAGCGCCAAAGAAGAGGAGCCTGTCCGATATTCTTCGCGGGAAGCGTAAGTACGGAAACTTGCATGAGCATTCAGCACGTTTTCCTTGAAAAAGGTGGGGTCTTTTACTTTTGCAAAATCAAATGCAGCCATAGTATTTCCTCATTTACCTTTTATAATTTTATAATATTTCTCCAGCCTCCCCGGAGGAATCGCTGGATTCCTCCGGGGAACAGCAGATGAAGGAGAAATGATAATGGCTTCTTATCAGGCTGCTGCACGCAGTTTTTCATTTGCTTCTTCGACCTTCATACGAGAGAGAATGAAGGTGATGATGGCATCCAGAGCAAACGGAATCACCAGATACATGATCTTCAGCATCGAGATGCAGGATTCGGGCTGGACAGCCAGCGCACTATCGAAATGGCTTGCAGCCAGCAGCCAGCCGGTGATGGCAGTACCCAGACCGCCGCCCAGCTTCACACCGAGAGAAGTGCAGGAGTACATCGTGCCATCCACGCGCTTATGATTCGTCAGCCAGGTATATTCAGAGCAAGCAGCAATCACAGCGTTCATATCGCCCTGCCAAGGACCCTGACCAAGAGCTGCGATTGCAGTAAAGAGCAGCATCAAGGTCACATTGCCGCTGCCCATGTAACCAGCTACAGCAACCAGTGCACGGGCAACGGTTGCCAGAGTATAGCTCATGACGTTCAGCTTGTACATTCCGCTCCATTTGGCAACCAGCGTCGGGGTGAATACCAGAGCGATGATCAGAGGAATATTGACTGCCCAAGAGAACACGCCAAACAGATTCTGGTTGCCGAGAATGTAGGTTGCATAGTAGGTGCCCATGCTGATCATGGCACCGTAGATCTGCTGCAAAATGTAGGTGACGCAAATCATCATATAATATTTGTTACCAGCAAGCAGCTTTGCAGCCTGAACCAGATTGTACTTTTCGTCCTGCTCGATTTCCTTTTTGTCGGTGGTATCCACCAATTCGCCTTCCGGCAGTTCCTTCACGGAGAAAACGGAGAGGGTGTTGACAAGCAGACCGATGATGGCGTAGATGATTGCAACAGTGCGCCAACCGGCAGCACCACCGCCCAATGCCGTAACAGCACCCAGCGTGATGGACTGGATGAGCAGGCTGGTGGCAAAGGCGAACATGAAACGCCAAGAACCCATCTCGACCTGTTCGGCACTGTTCTTCGTGACGAGAGCAGTCAGTGCAGAGTAAGCAATGTTGTTGGCAGTGTAGAATACAGCGTTCAGCAGAGTATATGCGATCAGGAACCATGCGTACTGTGCAAACTGTCCCAGATTGGTCGGGATGGCGAAAATTGCCACCAGCGTAATGGCACAGCCAATGTAGCCGTACAGCATCCAAGGACGGGCTTTGCCCATTTTGGAGTGAGTTTTGTCAATCAGAGAGCCGAAGAAAATGTCCGTCACACCGTCCAGCAGTTTGGAAACTGCAATCAGAGTACCGACAATACCGGGGTTCAGGCCAACGGTGTTGGTCAGATAGATCATGACGAAGGAGGACAGGAATGCATACACCACGTTGCCCGCAATATCGCCTGAACCATAGCCGACTTTATTATACCACTTTAGATAACGCTTCTCAGTCATTGTGCTTTCTCCCATCTTGCTTGTTTTGTGTGGGCGCGCCCAATCTGCTGCGCACTTCAGACTGGAATTCTCATTACGCAAGTTGCCCAAATCTCTTGCGTTTCGTCTGAAAATATTATAGAATCTAATGGAACGAAAAGATATAGACAAGATGGAACAGAATATGCACAAAATCAAAGAGTTTGTAATTTTTTGATAGAACATTTCCCAAATCACTGTAAAATCTCTGAAGATGAGGAGGACGCAGGGATGTATTTCAACTCAGGATATTTGAACAACTCCCGTTTGGATTTCAAAGACTACTCAAAGCCGCTGGTCGTAGGCAGCTGCGGCACTTATCGCTTGAAAAAACGCCCTAAGCTACCTACTTTTTGGGCAAAGGGTCGCAGAGACTATCAAATCCTCTATGTGGCATCTGGTAAAGCACACTTCTGGTTCGATGGTGTTGAGGAAGTGGTGACTTCTGGACACATGGTGCTTTATCAGCCGAAAGAAATCCAGAAGTATGTCTACTATGTAGAAGATCATCCAGAGGTGTTCTGGATTCACTTTACAGGATATGATGTCAAAAACATCCTGAACTATCACGGAATACCCTTGGACAAGCACGTTTTTTACAGCGGCACACTGCCGGATTACAAAATGCTGTTCCGAAAGATCATCCGGGAACTGCAACAATGTGAATATGGCTATGAAGACTATATTGCTTCTCTCTTCAACATCATTCTGCTTTTAGTAAGCAGGCAACAGCAGGAAAGCGAGAAAACAACTACAAGCATCCCCGAAGAAATCGAAGCCGCCGTTGCCTACTTTAACGAGAATTATAATACAAAGGTCAGTGTGGACGATTACGCAGAATCGCTGCATATCAGTACGAACTGGTTTATCCGTAATTTTAAGCTGTACATGAAAATAAGCCCTGCACAATACATCCTGTCCCTTCGGATGGTAAATGCACAAAGCTTATTGGAGAACACCGAATACAATATTGGAGAAATTGCAGAGATCGTAGGGTATGATAACCCACTCTATTTTAGCCGGGTATTCAAGAAAGAGTATGGTGTCAGTCCGGCACAGTACCGAAAGAATCTGGAAGAATCTACTGAAAAATGAGAAAGATTCCTTATAAATAAGGAGAGTAGAACCATGCCGATAAAAAAATGCGATCCACAGCCAACAAGTCTACGACCCAACGGATGATTCCATCATGGAGAGCAGGAACTTTGCATGGAACAGCTCCCGAATGGATACAGCGACCATTATGTGCCGGATGGCTTTGTACGAGATTAGAGTGTATACAAGGAGGTCTCTTTATGTTAGAGCATTTTTTCAAATCGCTAGTTGCAACAGTTTCTGACCCTTACCAATGCAATCGCATCACGGATGCGTTGGCGGCAGCTGGAATTAAATTCTATTGTAAATCCAAAGATGTCAATCGGCATAACACATTTGACCAAGCGAGAATTGGAACTCTCGGCATAAAACCGAGGTATGTCACAGAGGTGTTTGTGGACAAAGAAAATGCTGATATGGCTCTGCACATTATACATACCCTGTCATAAGCCCAGAGTTCCCCTGCGAACAAAAACATTCCAATATAAAAAGGACGCTGCCGCCTCTGGGTAAGAGGTTGCAGCGTCTTTTTGGTATCAGAGGGCGAATGATCTGTCAGACCGAACGGCTCCCAACGAATGCGATGCTTTTAGCTTGCATTTTCCTGTTCGTCAAGAATGCGCCAGCCGTCCATCAGGTCTGAATTTTCCATAATAAAGGTGTGGGCGGTATCCTGTCCCCACGAGTTGTCGTATTTCAGCATCAGATAATCGCTCAACTCGGTTCGATTTTTGAACTTCAACAAGCGATACGGCTCCTGAAAAGCGACCTTTTCAACGAAATATACTGCATCCGATGTGGGAAGCATAACGCCGACATGACCGATCATAAGAGAATTGTCCGTTTCAGAGAACTGATCGTGCAGGACCACGGAGACGAGACGGATCTTATCATCGTCCACGAAGGAGAGACCGCGTTTCTTCCATTCCTGCTGAATCGTTTTCAAATGGGTAGGAATATCGGTCGTATTGGTGGTTTTAACCGGGGCGAACAACGCATCAAACATTTGCCGTTCGTCGCCGCAAAGGGATTCCGGGTCAGAATCCAGTGTTTCATAGTCCATAAACAGGGTGTCCTCGGCTGAGTCAAGGTCTGCCTTGCCCGTGACAGTGATAAAATCACCGAACAGCCCACAAGCGGTGATCCGACAGTTCCAGCCGGGGAAGGTGTCATATTTTTCCGTCCATGCGTCCTGCATGGAGTAAGGATCGTATTTCAGATCCGAAGGCTTGGCATTTTCAAACCCTGTGGTGAGCCATGCCGGGTCCACGGCATTGTTGAACTTCTGCACATGATCAAAGAAGGTCCGTATCCGCAGGTCGGATACGCCGGCATCCTGCAAAAGCTTGGAAAGAAGAGCTTGTGTATCCGAATCTGCCAAATTGGAGTATTCAATTTGCTGAAGGACGGGCTGAGAAGTTTTTTGAGTGCAGCCTCCTGCCAGAAACGCACTGCAAAAAAGTGCAGCGGAGCAGACAAGAAAAGTTCGACGTTTCAAAAATGGTCACCTCGTTGTGTTTTTCGGAAAATTTCTTTGAGTGCCGGAGTCTCAACCATAAGCGAAGAGAGCAACGCCGTTGGTCTCGTAACGGATGGTATCACAGATAAACAAAGAAAATCAATGACTTCTGTCGTATTTGACCATATATAATGTTGCAGTATCCATATCCCATACGGCTAACGCCCATTTGGGGAAAGACAATGCGGCAGTTTTCTGAACGATTTTCTTCATGTCGGACACAACAGGAGTATACCCAAGTTGGAATAAGAATTTTCCGCTTTTTCTGAATGGAAGGTTCAAATCGCTTTCCAGATAGACGGAGGATACCAACTTGCGAAGCGCGGCACGGCGATTTCGGCCAACCTCGTTTCCGCCGCCTTGATGGAATCGCCCATGGCATGATAGCGTTCCGTTGCCGCCGCTGCACGTTCCCGCAGTTCCTCGGCACTGCTGATCTTCTGCTCCTGTAAAAATAGCAGCGTCTTGGACATCTCCTTCAGGTTGAACTTGGTCGCCCACCTTTTGTAGCCGACACTTTTGCCCTCTGCCATTTTCCCCTGAATATCCACCAGCAACTGGAAGGGCTGTTCTTTGGGCGGCTTTCTCTGGTACGGCTGATGGTTCGCTTTACCCTCCAGCACTGCCTTGATTTCTTCCTCACTGTACCCGGTGCCCAGAGTTTGGAATCGAATAAAGCGTTTCTGCCCCTTGCCCTTTACCGCCGTGTGCTTGCCACGCTTCACCTCGTAGCCCTGCTGCTCCAGCTTTTGCAGAAATGTTTCGTAATCTCCCGGCTTTTCTGCAAGGATCGTATCGATAATTCCGCACAGGCGGTCACGGTTGCTCTCCTTTGGAGGATAGAGAACACGCTTCTGCCGCTCCCGGTAGGGTTTCTTCTCAATGACGGACAACTGGTGCTCTAAGCAAATCAGGTCACTCAGCCGCTGCACAGCCAACCCCGACAGCAAAAAGCTCCGGAATTTACGGTTGCAGTCCAGAGCCGTAGAGTTATAGATAATGTGATTGTGAATATGCTCCCGGTCGGTGTGCGTAGCAACCAGAAAAGCATACTTGCCTTTTGTAAAGCGCATCGCCAACTCATAACCTACTTTGTTGGCTTCTTCAGCGGTGATTTCTCCGGGTTTGAAGGACTGCCGAATCTGATATGCAATCACGTCATTTTCCTGTCTGCGCCCTGTAACAAGTTCGTACTGCCGCTTGGACAGCATAAGCTCTTCATCTACAGTCAAGGGGCTGCATTTATAACTGCTTACAAGCTGTCCCTGCTCGGTCTTGTCCGGGTTTTCAATATAGTCCGTGCGATTTTTCAGGCAGGCCGCAACGGTCATAGGCGATTTGCTCGTCATGATCTGCGAGATAAACTTCTGTTTATTCTCAAGGGTCTGATCGGGTAAGAGGATGGCATTACTGCCAGCCCCTCCCCTAAGAACCGTACGTG
>ENA-OZFV01000952-OZFV01000952.1-human-gut-metagenome-genome-assembly--contig:-NODE-952-length-10638-cov-9.044694_pt1 | contig 10638 bp, 4 predicted proteins | sample MGYA00245110_ERZ653645 | MGnify/ENA primary metagenome ERZ653645 (study PRJEB26926, sample SAMN06165144) | human gut metagenome | biome: ENVO:00009003; feature: ENVO:2100002; material: ENVO:00002003... | reverse complement strand
TCAGCGCTTCGGTCAGTTCGGTCGGGTCGGGATAAGCAGCCATGAAGGCTTCGTGAGCAGCTACAAGAGCGTCGATGGTAGCCTGAGTAGCAGTGCCGGCAGCCAGTTCAGCAGTAGCTGCGTCGATAGCCTGCTTCAAAGCATCACGTGTTTCCTGCGGAACCATGGTGAAACGGGGATTTTCCACACAGTCGGCAGCATCGTAGAAGCGGATTTCGCTTACGTTCCAGCACGGACCCATACCGCGGATAGAGTTGCTGGCTGTTTCAAGGCCAACGAAACGGAGATAACGGGCCGCACGCTTGAGAGTCACCTTCACGATGGTAGTCGTAGAGTCAGCCTCACCAGAGGAGTAAGTAGTGGCATACTCAGGAAGAACCTTGGTATCGCTCAAAGTATCCATCCACATCGGAGCTTCGAGGTCATCGCCCTCAGGAGCAACGAGGCTGAAGCGCAACGGCATGTTCACCTTCATACGGTCGCCACGGTCGGAGAACTTCAATACGAGTTCGCTCACCTCGCGGCCCAAATCTACCTGCATCCAGTGCCAGTCATCCTGCGGAGCCTTGTCGGCTTGCCACTGTGAGTGGAAGAAGCTGTTGATGTCGCCGTCGAAAGCCTTGGCAATAGGACGGGTATTGTCCTCAGAGTTGACAGTAGCCTCGGTTACAAGTCCCTTGGCATTGTCAGCATATTCGCTGTCATAGGTAATACCGCTCTTGGTCTGAAGACCGAAATAGTCGTTCTTGGCAGCCTTCTGTACTTCAGCCAACTTCTTGTTCAGAAGGTTCTGGTTAACGCCCTCTGCCAACTTGGCAATGGTATCGGCAGGAATAGCGTCGAAACGCCACTGGCTGTTCTCGGAAGTACTGTTCCAGCGAATCAAATCACCCACAGCCGTACGGTTGATAGTTGCACCGTTCTGGTCCTTGAGAATATGCCAGGGACCGGTGAACTGGGTAGCAGTGAAGTAACCGGTAGAATCGGCAACCATCGGGAACGGACTTACGCCACCGGGGTTAACACCCAGATAATTGCCCGAACCCCAGTTCTGGATGAAATACTGGCCCGGCTTGGACGACTGACGGATGTACCAGATATACTTCGCGTCGGAAACGGTCCATACAGCCGGCTGAGCCTTGTTCTGGTCAGCGCGTGCCTTGGTGCCGGCATCATAGGCGATACCACTTATACCACGGTTGTAAAGCGCATAGTAACCGTCAGACAAAGGAATCACATTGGCTTCATATTTTTCGAAAGAAGCAATGATGGCCTCACGGACACGGTCGCATTCTGCCGGGTCGGCATTAGAATCTGCAATCAGGGCAGTAGCCTCGTCATACACGGCCTTCATCTCGTTGTACAGTTCCTGGCTGATGCAGCCCGGAGTTGTACCAACAGGGAAGACGTTCTCGTCGAAGCCATTGGGGTAGTACTTGCTGTAAACTTCATTCAGTTTTTCATAAGCTGTCAATTCACGCTCAACGGCACGGTATACATACCAGTTGTTCGTACTCATGTACGGCAGGAAAGAGGGGTTGTAGGAAATACCGATGTACAGCTGCTCTGTAGGACTACAGAGAACCCAGGCACCTCCATCCACACATTCCTGATAGTACACATGATTGGAATAATACAACCAGTCACTGAGGTCGACACCTTCATTAATCGTTGCTTTACGCGCAGTAAAGTGGAATGCCTTCTCAGTATTAGCAGTGTACTTTTCGCTTTCGCTGGTCAGATACTTACCGTTTTCCACATTCTTCAACACATAAACAGGGAAAGTCTGTCCGCTGTGTGTCACTTCATCCACTTGGATGAAACTGTAGATACAAGAGGTGTTCACCTGCTGGAGAACACTTTCACTACTGCTGTTCAGGAAGCCGTTCTCCGACTGTCCTTTGTCATTGTAACCTTCCTGGAAGACATAATAATTGCCTTCCCCGGCTTCGATTTCGTCGACGCTCGTCGGGTCATATTCCCAGGCACGCTGGGCCCAGGAAGTTCCCGCAAACAATAGCATCATCAGAAATGCCAAAGTAAAATTCTTTTTCATTGCGATTGTTTATTGATTAATAAATGTATTGGTTGTATTGTTGGTTGGCTGAATTGGAATTTATCTTACCAGATATCCTCCTGCTCTGCTCCGTTATAAACACTCTTCGGCACAATTTCAAGGAAATCGAGCCACAGACGGGCAGTCGTCTTCTTCAACACGCTCTTGAAACGCAGATAATAGGTTTTGTCGGCGCGCATGTCGGCGGTAGTAATGATGCGACGTACACACCCCCAGGTACCACCGACCTGACGAACCGGACGGTCGCCCTTACCGTTAGCCTGGCAAACATACTGCGGCCCTTTCAGATAACCGTGATTACGCAGGTTCTTGTCATTTTCAAAATTGACTGTCCAGTCTTCCGTATCTTCCACCCAAGGTATGTCGAAGTTATCTCCACCTACAGGCTGACGCATATCATAAGGCAGACCGGCCGGCATCAGACCGCCAGGATTGTCGCCAAAATAAATCTGACACATACTGCGGACAATATAGTTCTGCGAACCCCAGAGACGCAATTCATAAGTACCGTCCTTCGGCACTGGCGGTAACCGCACCGTGACATCATAAAGGCCGGCTGCCTCAACGGCATCACAACGGAACTCATTCCAAGTAGCATCCGCGATATACTGTGTGTAAAGCAATTGCGTACCAATGGATACGTTCAGAATGTTGGAGTAGAAGTCGTTGTCCATATGATACTGTCCTCTCGGACCACGCAAATTGTTGGAATAAAGCTCCGGCAAAAGCGTTGTAAATTCGATGCGCATGCGCTGCTTGCTCAACTCATCACGGAAAACGGGGTCATAAACCAAAAGCTTGTTAACCGGGAAATAGAAACCGTTCAGTGAATTATTGTCGTTCGCACCATTGGTCGGGGATATTTTAACGCCCTCGCAGCCTGGAGCCACGCCCAGTTCGCGATAGTCATCCTCCGGTCCGTCATTATAATAAGAAATACGGTTGATGCAGATAGGGTGTGTCATGTCGTGTTCAAATCCGGTGTCACCCACCTGAGTAATCTGCATGATTCCACGGTGCTTGCCTTTCGTTACATAGTAGTCCCATACATTTACCGGCAGATTGGTCAGCTGCGGATTGGTCGGGTCGCCTACCTTATAAGAATATTCACTGCCATGCATCACCATATTGTTATATGACAGTTTTCCGTCCAAAAGATGATAAGCCACAAAGCGATTGAGGGCATTGTCAGGATGCGCAAAATTTTCAGCCTGCTCACGGCCATAGGCTGAAGCCACTAAGTCACGAAGCTTTTCCACGAAAGCCTCGCCATTCTTCAGTGCTCCGTTTTCGTCCAGTTCTACCTGCAGACCACATGCCTGCTCATAGATGGAGTCCGGCTCGACAAAAGCTGTATAACCCAGATAACGGTGCTGCATAATGTCATACTTATGCGAAGCATCCAGCGTAAAGACTTCTTCACGATCCACTTTCTCATACTCCTCATCAAGCACTTCGGTAAGTGAATCGCTCCAGGTTGTCAGTTTCAACAGATAGCTGAACACCTTCATGTTATCAGCCTCGGCTATCATGTCCGCCAGTTTATTGATAGAAGGAGCTATCGCATGATCCACCGTGTGGATATATCCGTTGGACACTTCTACATCCTCATCAATCACCACCGAAGTTCCGTTGATGACATAACGGGAGTCGTCACCCAGCTCACAGTTCAGCAAACGGTCACTCAGGCTCGGGCGCTGGAACGGACCGGCCACAGGAAACTCAGGGGTGGTATACGCCGTTTCATCTCCGTTATCGATGATACTGTTAAGCGCCACGGTCGAAGCCAGCGCATCATCCATTTCTTCAATACTGGATATGCCGTTTTCGCTCAGGAACTCGCGCATGGCATCGTCCGTAGGAAGGAAAAGTGTATAGTTTCCGCGCGCCGACAATACGCTGTAAAGCGATGACGCCTCGGAAGAAGAACCCAGCGTAACACGCATGAACAAGGAGCGGATCATTGAATACTCAGGATTCGTATCCAAAAAGTCGGCAGCGGTCTGCTCCGTCTTGATTGCGAAATTGGAGTCGTCTATCTCCTCCTTGCATCCGCCAAAGCACAACAGGATGCATGCTATCGCAATTCCTAAAAAATAATTCGGCAAACTGTTCTTCATAAAAATAGATGTTTAGATTTTTTACTGTTGGTTTTTGCCGCAAAGATATAAAAAGGTGAAGCTAAAAACCACTATTATTTTTGCAATAAACACTCTTTTTTTTGCATTTATCAGATTTTCACTGGCTTTTTGTTCCTTTTTTCCCGTCTTTTGTTTCAAATCCGTAAAAATATTATTTCCACCCAACCGGCTTCGAAAATGAAGTTGCAAAAATAAAAGCCGTAACCGAATCCTACAATAAGATGTTGCTTGTACACCTTATTTTATCTATAGAAAAAGGGTCTTTATTCGCTTTGCTTTTATACAATAACATTTTCACTCCGGCATGCTGTCCGAAACGGGCTTGAACCGTTGACAACCATTTTCAGCCCTTCCCGTCACATCAAACCTCCCGTCAGCGAAACGGCTTTACGGAAAAAGGGGAATACCCCATGCCCGGGCGGAATACCGGCAACCGCCAGAAAACACTGAAACTTCATCTGTCGTTCTGGAGTACTTGACTGCGTTTTCCAGAATACCGGCAGAAAAGTCAAAACCACCGACAGCCGGTCCGCCACCTTCACCGGAATCCCACACAAAAGGAAAAACAATCCCAATGCGCGCCCGGCAAAAGAATCCTTACTGGAACCGGAACCACGCATGCCGGTGCATTCGATAAAGGGGCCGTTCCGCACCCATTGCGGAACAACCCCTTTCATTGCTACCTGCATACAAGCAGTAAATCAAAGTATACCGCAGGATTTCATCAGATTATTTGACGATTACCTTCTTTCCTCCTACGATATAGATACCCTTGGGCAGACCCTTCGTAGCCGAAGCCACCTTCACGCCCGAGCGTACTTTCACACCAGAAACGGTATAAACGTCAACCGGTGCATTCTTCACCAGTTCAATGCCGTTCACTGCGGTGCCCTCACCGGTGATGTCGCCAGTCAACTGGAGTACATAATCACCGTCTTCTTCCGTTTCCGGAATCGAGCTGTTGAAGAATCCGGTAGCAGCTTCCATCTCTTCGCCACCCTCGGAAACGACAATCATCTCCTTGTAGAGGTAACCGTAACCGGGCTCCAGTGTGAAGGCCGCAGGTGCAGAAACCAGACCGTTCTGTACCACAGGTTCATACTGGTAAGTGAGGTTCAGGCTCTCTTCGATACTCTGGTTCACCATGTCGGCCATCACAAAGTCCTCTGCGCTGGCACCGGTTTCTTCGTTGGCCGCATCGGTCTTGATGACGAACGGAGTTCCGGCCGGAATGGTTTCATCCTCTGCATAAGGAACAAGCTGCACATAACCATCCTTCTTGCCCACCACCTTCATGGCTGTATAGTTATTGGTGTAGACAAATCCCAGTTCGATAGGCAAGGTCATGATTTGTACCTGCCCCGGCTTGGCCGGAATCATATAAGAAGAGGAGAATCCGTCGTCATCGGTCACTTCCTTGAAGACGAAGGGAGCATGTGCGTCGTTGCGCACACCATAGTGCACCATGGTACCATCCGGATCCATGTTCAGATAAGCTCCTTCGTGGGCAATGATGATAAAGGAACCGGCTTTTGCGTAAGACCCGAGAGTGAAATACTTCGGTGTTTCCGAATAGCCAAGCCGCAGGTCGGTAATCTGCTCCTCTATTTCCTCTTCCGTCAGTCCGTAATACGGATTGTTGAGATAGAGTCCGTTGGCCAGGTTCTTGAAGGAGAACCCTTCCTCAGTCTTCTCCACATACCACAACGTATTGAAGCGGTCGTCCACACCTTCATTCAACTTATATCCCCAGATAGGATCACCGTTGATGTCGGCATTTGCAGAAGCCATGCAGGCGTCATTCTGGTTGCGTTCGCTTCCGTCATCAAAATATCCGGCAGTCGAAACAATGCGGTATACCTTACCGCCTTCCGGCACATTCAGTTTGGCATAGAATGCCTTGAGATCATTTTGCAACTGCAGGCGCAGGGCTGCAATGCGCTCCAGCGTGAGGGCTTCATTTTCGTCCACTTCCTTCTCGATGGCGCTGATAGCTGCATCCAGTTCGGCTTTCGAGCCGGGCTGATAATAAGCTTCCGCATCACCTTCCTCGGCTACTTCCAGGATGGAACGGGCCGCAGCAATGTCCGATTCAAGCGGTGAGGGATCAGGATAAGCTTCCAGAAAGGCGTCATAGGCCTGCTGCAGTGCCTGGTAAGTTTCCTCTGTGCCCAGTCCGGCCGCCAGTTCTTCGTCCGCCTTTGTCAGCTGTGCCTCCACAGCATCTCTGATTTCCTGCGGAACGAGTGTGAAGCGCGGATTCTCTCCGCTCTCGTTGGCATCATACAAGCGGAATTCGCCCACATTCCAGGTGGGACCGAAACCACGGATAGCGTTGTCCATCGTCTCAAGTACGACGAAACGCAGATAACGGGCAGGACGCTTCAGCGTTACCTTGGCAATGGTCGTGGTGGAGTCGGATTTTCCGTTACTGAAATCTGTAGCATAAGTAGGTTCTACCTTCGTGTCGCTCAAAGTGTCGAGCCACTGAGGAGCTTCCACATCGTCGTCCTCAGGAGCGACAAAGGCAAAACGCAACGGCATGTTCATGTTCTGACGGTCGTAGCGGTCGCTATACTTCACCACCAGTTCCTGTACCTCGCGGCCCAAATCCATCTGAATCCAGTGCCAGTCGTCGGTAGGTGCACCACCCGACTGCCAGTTGGAATGATAATAGCTGTTGACATTGCCGTCGACTGCATACTTGAACTCATTACCCGGCAATTCGGAATTGGACTTCATCAGTGAAGAAACCAAACCGCCTGCATTCGGACCGTACTTGCCATCGTAAGTCAGTCCGTTCTTGATTTTCAGCCCTTCATAATAGCCCTTGGCCTCATCGCGCAATGCAGTCAGTTTCTTATTGATATTAGCCTGGTTGATAGGTCCTTCCAGTTTGGCAATGGTATCGGCAGGAATAGGTTCGAAGCCCCACTGGCTGTTCTCCGACGTACTGTTCCAGCGAATCAGGTCACCCACAGCCGTACGGTTAATGGTAGCCCCGTTCACATCCTTCACAATAAACCAGCGGCCGGTGAAATGCTCGGCAGTGAAATGGTCAACGGAATCGGCAATCATCGGGAAAGGTGATGCCCCACCGGGATTCTTGCCCATATACTGACCAGAGCCCCAGTTCTGCAGGATATAGAGACCATCCGTGCCCGAACGCGTAATGTGCCATATGTACTTGGCATCGTCCACGGTCCATGTTGTCGGGCGCGGAGTATCCTTCTCGGCACGCGCCTTGGTTCCTGCATCATAAGCCAGTCCGTTTACGCCACGGTTGTGGAACAGATAGTAGCCATCGGTCAGCGGAATAATGTTCTCGTTATATTTTACGAACAAATCCTCAATCTTCTGGGTCATGGCCTCGCAGAGAGACGGGTCGGCATTGATATCGGCAATCAACGCATTGGCTTCCTCATAAACGGCTTCCATTTCATTGTAGAGTTCCTGGCTGATGCAGCCGGGTGCACTGCCTACGGGGAAGATTTCCACATCGAAGCCGTCATAGAAATACTTGTTGAACGTTTCGTTCAACTTTTCATAAGCAGACAGCTGATGCTCCGTCGCCCGGTAAACGTACCAGTTGTTCGTCGACGTATAAGGCAGGAACGACGGATTGTAGGAAATGCCGATGTAAAGCTGCTCCGTCGGGCTGCACAATACCCAGGCTCCTCCATCCAGACACTGCTGGAACACCAGCACGTTGGAATAGTGAATCCAACTGGTCAAATCGGTGCCTTCAGGATACATCACGCCCTTGCGTGCCGTAAAATGAAATGCTTTCACCAGCGAACTGGTGTAGCCTTCGGATGCATCGGTCAGATATTTCCCGTTGTCCACGTTTTTAAGCACATAGACCGGGAATGTCTGTCCGTTCTGTTCCACCTGATCCACTTCAATGAAGTTGTAAACACACGAAGTGTTCACCTCCTGAAGGGTATTCGATGAACTGCTGTTCAGGAAGCCGTTTTCCGACTGTCCCTTGTCATTGTAACCTTCCTGGAAGACATAATAATTGTCCTCTCCGGGAACAATTTCATCAACGCTCACAGGGTCATAATCCCAAAGCCGCTGGGCCCAGGAATACGAAGGAAGCAGGAGCGCCATCAAAACCAAATAGATAAAATTTTTCTTCATGGCGAATAGATTTTGGTTAAACATATATAGTTGGATAGATTGAATTCGTGGTTTTCATGGAGAATGTTTTCAAAAATAGAGAATTCAGCAACAAAAATCAAGCTCTTTTTTTGCAAAAGCACCTTATATTTTTGCAAAAACTAAAGGAATCCGGCTCAAAAGGGTTCACATTAGATTGAAAAAAGGAAACGGATGCCGGTTTTTGCCCATTTTCTTTCCCGCAAACCCTGCATTCCAAAGTACGGATTCAGAACGTTTTGGGATGATAGCCAAAAGAAGAAAAGAATGGAGAGCGGAGAAAAAAAGAAAGAAAGAAAAAAACTTGTCCGCAAGCGCATTGCCCACGGACAAGTTTCCTATATAAACAGGACTATGGAAGCGCCCAATGCATTTTCCAAGTCACACAATTACCGTCAGCATAGCCTCGCCTGGCTACGGACAGAACGGAAAGATTCGGGCCCTTCCGCCTCCCGCCACCGCGAAATTGCGGTGCCGGGAGGGAGCGATGCTCATTTCAGTTCCTGCTTGTAGTCGCCAATCGGGTCAAGCACGATTCGCGACGGTGCCTTCGCCTTGACTCTGGCCGGCTTCAGCGTTATCTTCTCGCCGTTATATTCCACAGTTCCCATGTTCTTTCTGCTCAGCGAAACGCCCAGTGAATTGATGAACGGGAAGAGGTCCTCACCCACGGCAATCGACATATCCTCAAACGTTTCTTCAAAAGTCAGCTGCTTCTGCGGCTCGTCCTTCCAGCGGTTATACTGTATCCAGCGCCAGCGGGGATACCAGGTGTTGCCATACGTCTCGTCCATCATCTGCCAGATGTACCACGTCAACGCCCAGTCGGCACCCTTACCAACCTTCTCCTGATATTCAGGGTCTGCATTATACTTCACCAGGTCTACCTTTCCGAAACGCGGACTGTTGTAGAAAGCCAGCGAGTTCTTCACACCCAGCGGAATCAGCGTGCTGTCATACACGGCATCGATTTTGCCCTGGAACCATCCGGCATGTGCTTCGCCCTGCTCATGGAGAGGAGAGCGGCCGGCTATCTCGTCGTTCACATTGCGCGGGCCGCCCATCGTGTGTGCCAACTCGTGCGCATAAATGGAAATCAGACCCTTGGCCGACAGACTGATGATACCGTTTTCCTTGGGCTTGAAGGCATTGACTGCCCAGCCGCCGCCGTCGCCGGCCGAAAGAATCAGATACATCGGCTCCTTGGTGGGCTTGGAAGGAATCCACGACTGCACCAGTTCCGTGATTCTGGGATATTCGTTCTTTACAACGTCAATCAGTTCCTGCTTCTGGTTTTCCGTATAATAAACTACGATGTCGCCCGAAACAAACTCCAGTTCCGGATAGATGGCACCACCGCCACCCATCGGCTGGGGCAGGCGCGGTTCGCCCTCCTGCTTGTCCTGACCTTCGCAGCTCCAGGCCAGCAGCGTGTCGAGCAGCTGTTTCGACTCCTGATTATAGGCTTCGTCGTCACCCTTTGTCCGGATGGCGTCAACATGTCCGAGCACCGTCACCTTGCCGCCTTCAAACTCGCGCTGGGCAATGACGCATTTGCCGTTTTCGCCCTTGGCCACAACCGTCCAGTCGTCGTTCACGTTGAGGACGGCATAATCCATACCGCGATACTTGTCGGACTCGGTCGTCAGCTTCGCGCCAAACTCTCCAACGAGCTGGTTCAGCGTCCAGGCATCCAGTTTCTCCTGGTCGCCCACGGGAACGGCACCGATGACAAGCGCACCGCCGTCCTTCACGAAATCCACCATTGCCTTGATTTCCTTGTCCGTATAATGCTGTGCATTGAGGTCGGTCTGTTCCGTGATGATTACGTTATAGTTAAAGTTGGGATACCATGCGAAGGGATAAATTTTGTTTTCCGTATCATAAGGAATGCGGATACGACAAAAGCCCTCCGGGTCGAGCACCGTATTGACACTGGCCTGGTTCGTAATGCTCCGGTAGCCCAGTTCATGCAACCGTCCGCCCAGGCCCCACAGCGAAGCGAAAGAGCACTGATGCGAAACATCTATCAACACATTGTATCCCTTGTCCTGGGGCATGTTGATTAATTCCGGCTGATACTGAATGGCCACACCTGCAGGAAGCGTCTTTCCTGTCTGCCAATACTCGGCAACCTGTTCCTCACTGAAATCGATTTTCTCAATATCGGGCGTTTTGCTGGAGTTGCAAGACCACAGCGCAAGGGCCGATAAAAATAAAAGCACCTGTCTCTTATACACATCTCCGAGCCCACGAGAC
>ENA-OZFV01000950-OZFV01000950.1-human-gut-metagenome-genome-assembly--contig:-NODE-950-length-10652-cov-5.999245_pt1 | contig 10652 bp, 15 predicted proteins | sample MGYA00245110_ERZ653645 | MGnify/ENA primary metagenome ERZ653645 (study PRJEB26926, sample SAMN06165144) | human gut metagenome | biome: ENVO:00009003; feature: ENVO:2100002; material: ENVO:00002003... | reverse complement strand
CGTGGGCTCGGAGATGTGTATAAGAGACAGGAAATACGCCGTCCTGCTGGTGATGGTTTTCCTGCTGCCGGCGTTCCTTGTGAACGACGTGGGCATGGGAGACCCGTTCTTCTGCAAATACCTCTGCCCCCAAGGCGTGCTGGAGGGAGCCATCCCGCTGTCCCTTGCCAATTCCGGCATCCGGGCGGCGCTGGGCAAGCTGTTTACATGGAAGTTCAGCATCCTGCTGTCGGTGATCGTGCTGAGTGTACTGTTCTACCGTCCCTTCTGCAAGTGGCTGTGCCCGCTGGGCGCGTTCTACGCGCTGTTCAACCGGGTGTCCCTCTTCCAGATGAAGGTGGATAAGAATAAGTGCGTTTCCTGCGGGAAATGCGCCAGAGCCTGCAAGATGGATGTGGATGTGACGAAAACGCCCAACCATACCGAGTGCATCCGCTGCGGAATGTGCATCCGCGCCTGTCCGACGAACGCCGTGTGCTTCCGCTACGGCTTCGGCGATGGAAAAGAGAAAGAAAACGCAGCGACACTGCGAGAAAACAACAACAAAGCTTAAGGAGAAACGAATATGAACGCAAAGAAGATACTGGCTCTGATGCTGTGCGCGATGATGCTGCTCTCCCTTGCAGCCTGCGGCGCAAAGGACTACGACAAGCAGGCGGATATGAGCGGAGACAGCTCCGCCATGACCGGCGAGCCGAAAACCGCCGAGGAGGCGCTCGCTCTGCACAAGGAGCTGCTGGAGCGGGAAAACGCGCTCCTGTCGGAAAATGCCGAACTCTGGGAGAAGGTGTTCATGGCAGCCGATAAGGGCATGACCATGCAGGAGGACGGCAAAAACTACGGCGACTTCCTGCTGGATACCGTCGAGGCCGCTAAAGAGCAGTTCACCGACAAGGAGTATGCGTGGCTGAAGGAGTCGGCCACGGAGATCAGCAATATTGAAAACAAGCTGACCGAGTTGGAAGAGAAGTATCCCGAGATCATGCAGAAATCCATGGACGGCGATATGAGTATGCCAGCGGGCAGCGACACGAGCACCCCTCCCGACGACGGCAGTATGCAGAAGTTCCCCGCCTTTGAGGGTAAAGATCTGGAAGGCAACACGGTGAAGAGCGACGAGCTGTTCTCCGGCAACACCGTCACCGTAGTGAATTTCTGGTTCACCACCTGCAATCCCTGCGTAGGAGAGCTTGCCGAGCTGGGCGCACTGAATAAGGAACTCGCGGAGAAGGGCGGCTCCCTCATCGGCGTCAACACCTTCACGCTGGACGGCGACGAGGCAGCGATTTCCGAGGCGAAGGACGTGCTGGCCAAGAAGGGCGCCACCTATCAGAATGTGTATTTTGACTCAGATGGTGAGGCGGGAAAGTTTACTACCAACATCTTTGCTTATCCCACCACCTATGTGGTTGACCGCAGCGGCAATATCGTGGGTGAACCCATCGTAGGAGCCATCACGGAAAAGAAGCAGGCGGAGACGCTGCAAAAGCTCATCGAGCAGGCGCTCGCCGCCGATGTGGGCTGACCCGAGATTTAAAAAAAGCGCCTGCTGTGCGCCGCTGCATTGCCCATGGCGCTCGAAGGGTCGGAGTGAGTCCTGATTCCCCTGAAAGGAGGAAACGTGATGTATCGAAGCGTAATTTATCTATTGTTGACAACTAATGGCTAGCCCTCCACCGTATTTCTACGGCTTCATCGGTACTACGCCATCTCTCTCATCCGAATAAAGAAATGTTATATACCTTTGTGCTTTCCATTTCACCACTTCAAAGCCTGTAATCAGCTTCATGATTCGGTCTTTCCACGTTCCAATATTCCTATCTGTTCATGTCTGCCTTTAGGTTTCCCTTTGAGCCTGTGCGCTTGGTGATGCCTGTAACATCACAAGGATGCGGCTATTGTTGCTGAAAAGACCGCAGCCAAGGAACAAATTGAAACCGAGATTGCCGCACTGTCTGACAACATTAGCACACTGAAGGAACAGTTGAAAAGTAAAAAATCTGCTTTGAAGGTTGCAGCAAAGGAACTTTCTAAAGCAGAGGCAAAAAAGGTTGTAGCCGAAAAAAAGGCCGCAGAAGAATCCAAAAAGACCGAAGCAGAATCCGTATTGAAAAAGCTGCTTGCCAGCGGTATGTCTGCCGATGACATTATCGCCAAGCTCCAGTAAACTATTATGGGAGCCAGCAAACGAGTTTGTCCGAACTGCGGACGCAAAATGAAACAGCAGTTCATTGGCCTGTTCCATTGCAAATGCGGTACAAGCTGGCGGCGTGATATAGGATTCTTTGAACGCACTCCAGACATGGTGTTCTCACTGGAACGCAAAAAAGTCGGAAACAAAGTCAAGCAGTTACCGACGATACATCATAAGTAAGCAAGACCACCAGCCGTTTTTTCGACTGGTGGCCTTTTTTGTGCTTAATCCTCTGTAATGCCGAGATATTGGTCAATCTCCATGATGCCCTCCCCGCTGAGTTCCACCAGATCTTCAAAGGGCACCACGGTGTCGCCCACCTGCAAGGTGCGGAACACCGGGTCGATGCGGTCTGCTTTTCCGGTCAGGGTGAGGTAGTTGCCCACCGCCGGAACCTCCGGGTGGGCGGTATCCTCCTTGAAGTACCGCACCGTGATGGTCATGCCCTTGGTGACCTGCATCAGCCGATCGGACAGAGCCGACATTTCTTCCTCGGTCAAAATGCGCTTGGTCACCCGCTCGGTGCGCTGCTTTTCTGCGGCAAGCTGCTCGTCATAGCCCCGCAGCGGAGAGAAGGGCGAGAAGATTTTGGCACGGTTCTGAAGGGTCATGCGGGGGTGCTTGCGGAGGGATTCTTCGGTCTGGGGGCGTTCCATCTCTATGATGTCCCCATACTTTTGGGCAGTCTCTTGTCCGATCTTGCTATTTTTGTAGTTTTCCATCCGAACCTCCCGCGCTGTGCCCGCCGATCTGCGCGTTGCGCTGGCGCATGGTGGCACCTTCCTCGTAGCTGCTGGCTTTCAGCACGGCGTTTTTGCCGTACTTGTTCTTGATGCCCAACATGGCTTGCTGGAGTTTTTTCTCCTTTTCCAGCTTCTTCGTGACCGTAAAAAAGTCCACCTGATAGATGCCCTCGTCCGGGGTGACCTTGTTGGCGTTGAGGGTGATGCGCCGCACCGTCAGCGCAGGGTTAGTAATGCGCTCAAACAGCTTTGCGCTTTCGTTGATGAAGGTGCTGCCTAGATTGGTAGGAGCGTCGAACCGGACGGTGCCGTGTGCAGCCTTGGGGATGATTCTGCCGTAGCGGTCGGTCTGGGTCAGACCACGGTAGCCGCCCTTGTCCACGTTCTCCCGGTCGTAGCCCACCTCCAAGGTGATGGATTCCGCCACCAGCTTCTTTTCCGTGAGCCGGAACATCAGAATCTCCGCCATCTCCCGGACAATGAGTTTTGCTTTATCATACGGGTAAGGAGTGGATAGCACCTGCCCCTCGCTGATGCTGTTGGTGCTGGGCTTGTAGCTTTTGATCTGCTCCATGCCGCAGGGTTCGTAGCCCCATGCGTGGTCGATGAGAATTTCTGCATCCACGCCGAAAATCTCATACAGACGATCTTCTCCATGGATGGAGAACCGTGCCAAGTCCCCCATGGTGTAGATGCCGTGGGCTTCCAGCCGCTTGACGGTGCCGGGGCCAGTCATCCAGAAATCCGTCAGGGGTCTGTGGTTCCACAGCAGATACCGATAGGACTGCTCATCCAGTTCCGCAATGCGGACACCATCTTTGTCTGCCGGGATGTGCTTTGCCACAATGTCCATGGCCAGCTTTGCAAGGTAGAGGTTGGTGCCGATGCCTGCCGTTGCGGTGATGCCGGTGTTGTACAGCACCTCCCGCACCATGGTCATGGCAAGTTCATGGGCGCTCATGTGATAATAAGGCAGATAGCCCGTCACATCAATGAAAACCTCGTCGATGGAGTAGGGGTAAATGTCTGCCGGGGACACATATTTGAGGTAGGTCTTGTAGATCTGGGTGGACACATCCAGATACCGCTGCATCCGGGGCGGCGCAACAATGTAACTCAACCCCAGTGCAGGGTCTGCGTTCAGGGCGTTGGCATCGAAAGAGGTGCTGGCAAAGTGATATTTGCCGTCCTCTCCCCGGACTGCCTTTTTCTGCCGGATGGCAGTTTGCAGCCGCTGGGCGTTGACCTCTTTCACCCGCTGAACGGCTTCAAACAGCCGTGCTCTGCCGGGTATCTTGTAGGCTTTCAGGGAGGGCGACACCGCAAGGCAGATGGTTTTCTCGGTGCGGGATGCGTCTGCCACCACCAGATTGGTGGTCAGGGGGTCCAGATGACGGTCTACGCACTCCACCGAGGCATAGAAACTTTTCAGGTCGATTGCCAGATAGGTGCGCTGTGCTGCCATACTTCAGCCCTCCTCTGTGTTATTTGGTTTCCACCTCCACGAACCATCTGCCGAACCGGGAGGGAAACCGTGGGTCGGAACGCTCGAAAAACAGGTGCCGCTCCTGTCCCTTTACCATTACAGTATAACAGTCGCCGGGCATATCGGCAATGGTATTTGCAGGGCGAAAGTCCCGCACCTGCTCGATGGGATACGTCCGACCATCGCCCCATGTGATCTGCCGGGGCTGCATATAGCCGGTTGCGTCAAAATCAGAGTTCACCTTCACATAGACCTTTTCTGTTTTACGGCGGCAGTTCCGATTCATTCCTCACAGCTCCTTTGCAAAAGTAACAACTATTTATCTTATTATAATAAATCATTACGCTGTTTTCAAGAGAAAGCACAACAATTGTTAGCAATGCAAAAAAATACAGCTATATTTCAGTGTGAAGCCTGAATATAGCTGTATTTTTTTCTTTATGGATGATTTAATTGTTCTCCTCAAAGTTCTCGACCTGCTCCATGACCTTTTTGAAAACTTCGGGGCTGTACTGTGGAGGATAGCCGTTTTTTACAAGGCAGATCTTGATCTCCAGCTTCAACTGATTGCGGACGTTCTGATTGTTCAGCCAGTCAGCAAACGAAGATTTGGTGTCGATAATCTCTTTGACCTTTTGCGCCAGAGCCTTGCACTTGTCGTTGATGACAGCACACCGTCAACCTCTTTATCGGTTCCGTATTCAAAATCATACTAGTCCCGCAGGGCAAGGAGAATAAAGATAAAGAAAGGAATTTTTTTGTTTAACTATTCTCACTATTATTTGATTTAGTGATTTTTTTCTTCTTTGGAGAAACCAGTTTGTGACCGGAATAAATGGACATGCCCATACAAAGCAATGATGAATAGGCAAAGTATTTATGTGCAGTCATAGATTTTCTGATTCCAGAATAAATGCATCCCAACATACAGAAAAGTGCGCCTAAGGCCCAGTATTTATGTGATTTCATGATTTGATGCCTCCTTTGATTTAACTGATTCAATTATAACGTTTTTTTACGAAAATGCAAGCATTACCGGGAACGCTTTCATGTGGATGCTGTGACTGCCGCTACGGTCATGCTCGGTGGGCATTACGAACAAAGCTCACATGTAGCATTCGACTCCGAATATCAGCCGGCACACATATGAGGACGGAAAATGTAGCAGCTTTTGAAAAAAATTGCTTTTTTCTGCTCAAAGTGCTACAATCGGAATATACCGAATACAAAGGGAAGAAAGCTCCCATGCCAAGACCGCCACGGTGCCGTCAAATTTGTGGCGTATCACAGGTCGATACATTCTGTCCCAACGGGTGCGAGAATACCGAGCCGATCCTGCTGACGCTGGACGAATACGAGGTCATTCGGCTGGTTGACTTGGAGCAGCAAACCCACGAGCAGTGTGCCGCTCAAATGGACATTTCCCGCTCTACCGTGCAGGAGATTTACGAAAGCGCACGGCGCAAGATCGCAGCGTGTCTTGTCCACGGGAAACCGCTGCACATCACCGGGGGAAACTACCGCATCTGCGGAGGACAGGAGACAGCTCACTGCGGCCGTTGCTGCCGGATGCAGAGAGCCAACATGGAAAATTCAGGCAAACTTTCAAAGGAGATTCCATTATGAAAATTGCAGTTGCCTATGAAAACGGTCAAATCTTTCAGCATTTCGGTCACACCGAGCAGTTCAAGCTTTATGAAGCTGTGGACGGCAAAATCACTCATGCGAAAGTCGTTGACACCAACGGCAATGGTCACGGCGCACTGGCAGGCTTCCTAATGCAGCACGGTGTGGACACTTTGGTTTGCGGAGGCATCGGCGGCGGTGCGCAGGCAGCACTCGCCGAAGCGGGCATCAAGCTCTACGGCGGTGTCAGCGGGGACGCTGACGCGGCGGTGAGCGCATTGCTCAGCGGAAATCTGGGCTACGATCCCAATGTTCACTGTGACCACCATGACCATGAGCACGGCGAGGCTGGTCACTCCTGCGGTGACCACGGCTGCGGCAAGCATAGCTGCCATTGATATGGAACGCACACTGACACAACTTCCGTTCTGGTCATCCTTGACCGAACGCGAAATGGACACACTACGCCGAAGTGCCTTTGTCCGTCATTATAAAAAGGGTGCGTTCGTTCACAGCAGCGACAATGAATGTCTCGGAATGCTGTTTATTCTTTCCGGCGAGATTCGCACCTATCTTCTCTCTGATGCAGGGTAGTGCGGTTAGGTGACTCAAGAGAAAGAAAAAAGAGACCTCATCTCGTCAAAAATCAAATTTCAAAATCATTAAAGGAGCTATTCAAATGAAACGAAATCAGAATTTCGACCATAATCACTCTCAAAAACTGCTTTCCTTCCGCTACAACATAGACACCAACCGAGTGGAAGCCCGGTTCACGGATGGCTCTGCCGTCGCCAACAGGATGCCCAACTGCCTCAGAACATCCTCAACCCGCTACTTTACAGTGGGGTTGACACGGAGGATTGAGTGTCATCGTTTTTTCATGGCTACCGCCGAAAATCATTGTAACGTATTTTGTGTTACAAATTGGTCAAGCGAATGATTATGATTAAAATTCTCTTACTCGCACAATAAGTCATTTGATAAACTGGTTAAAATGCCAAATAATTTCAAATCATAGTCCAACACACAACAAATGTGGTATAATAACAATATATTTAATGCTTTAACTGTGTTTGCAAAAAGGAAAAGAAGATAAGTATGGAGATTACATGGTTGAAAAATGAAGATAATGCCATTCAATACGTCTATGCCTCTGCTGTTCCCCAAAAAATACCATTAGACATTTTTAAAGAAATTGTTCAGAGCAGTAAAGAAAACTGTCTACCTGAATTTTATGTGATATCTGAACAGGGAAAGTATATCGGATATATTTTATTATTGGCCGATAAAAAAGAAGACATCCCTAAACCTTTTACATTTCTTGCATGTCATAATGGCGATACTCTGCCAAAAGAAACTCACAAAAAAATATTGGAATTTATCGGCAAACGGTGTCGTGTAAACAACTGGAATAAACTCGCTTGGTTGGCCGAACAAGAAATCCAGCAATTGTGATATCATCGTTTTTTAAGCTATCTCTCTATAAAAACTCCTTAAAGACATAAAGGCAAACTTGAATAAATAAATTTATCTAAAAGCCCCACCTACAATAGATATTCCAAATCGAAGAATCTACTGCAGGTGGGGCTTGTTCTATGTGATAAGCTATTTTGTAAAAATCAAATACGTAGATTATATGGCAGAATCATTTGGTGACACTGAAAGCTAATGTTGCGCCATCAACGACACTATACATATCGCCGTTAGCCGCAGTAGCAATTCCAGTAAACTCAACCTCCCATTTTCCTTTAGAGAGTCCATATTTTACATCTTCCGTACCGATTGTGCCGTATGCAGAAATGGCATGATCAAAGGTTCCAAAGGGTGTACCAAGTTTATTGAAATGCAGGTTACCTTCAAAGGAAACAATTACTGCACCCGGAACGGTAATCGTCCATTGGATATACCCTTCAGACAGATAATCAAGTGTACATGAACCAGCATCGCCCCAGAAGGTTTCGCGAGAAATTGGGACAAGTTTGAATGTTGCAGAGTTTACAGTTGTTCCTTTATCAATTTCGATACTAGATTTTTTGGAAGAAAGTGCTACAACGCCTGGTTCAACTGCAACAGCAGCAGGCATCAAAACTGTGTTGAAAACAACCAACGCAGCACTCGTTCCAGCCATTTTAAGGAATTCATTTCGGGTCATCTTTTTCATGTCGATTTGCTCCTTATATTTTATTGACTGTTACAAGTCACCCAGCTACAATTTGGATTCTTTTTCGCTTAATTCTGCACTGGAATCACCTCTTACAAAATTTTAGTATATTGGCATCATCGTGATCAAAAGCAATATCACTAACAGCCACCTCATCACACTATAAAGCCGCAAATTTTCAACTCAGGTGTATGCTCATCGGCAAATAAATGTGAACCATACGAATGCCGCTGTTAAACAACCTGCCAAAACCACTAAAATACAACTTGCCAACTTTGGCTCAATAGCAACTTTTTGATTTTCGCACAGCGCAAATTTCTGAAGTTCCTGAAATGTTGTTTGATTGACATTGCCGTGTATTGCTTTCCATGCAACGAAATGATTTGTAATCAGAAGATAATCTGAAACGATTCCTACAAAAACAATGGCAAAAAATGCTGCGGAAAAGAACCACATTCCATCGCATTGATTCACCGTCAGGATATCCTGAAGGCTTGCTGGCTTCAATGCCCATAAAGCCACAACATATAGCAATACTTCGCAGAAATCTCTTTGGAGTGGCCCTTTTTGCTTAAAGAATCCCATTACATGTTCTCCCTGTTCTTTGAAGTCACTATCAGCCACCAATGGCCTGATAATAATCCGTTTTAGACCGAATCAAAGAGCCATTTGACTTATATTCCTTGACAGTTTGATGATAGCAATGTGTATAGTAGCTATTGTCATAGGAAAATAGGACTTCATACGTAATAGAAGATATTGTCACTTTATAGCAGTCCGAGGACATACTCTGAAGCATCTGATCGAAAATAAACGATGCTGTAGAAGAAATAACTGCTGCTGGTGTGCTTCCCCATGCAGTTGCTAAAATACTGGCTACATCAGATGCTTTTTTGCATTTACGCAAATCACTAGCATAAACCGTATCGGTTGCACTTGTGCCAACATAGCGGTGCTTGAACTGCGACCCTGTCACCTCGCTTCCAGTGAGTGCAGGAATTTGTGCCAGCTGTCCGTTTTTGTAATTTTGCTGATCTTGATAAATTTCATAGAACAAGCTATAGTCACTTCTTGCAGTTGATGTTGTTGATTCACCAGATGCACCTACAACAACAATGTCCATCACATCATTAGGATGCACCGTACGCGTAATTCGTGTGATACCTCCATCACGAATTGTAAGCTGTTCAACAACATCTTTTCCATTCATCGAGTACGAAACAGAATAATTTGATCCTGTCAAAAGAGATTCGCTATTGCCATGATTTGTTGAATCTGCAAAGGCAATGGGCATAATGGAAGCAACACAAAGCAGCACCGCTAACACGCAGGAAATATAACGCAAATATGTTTTTGTTTTCATTTTGTTTTTTCCTTTCATGCATTCCTATAGAACAACGGACTCTCATCTGTGCATCGGAAACACCTCCGAAGTACATTGATTATCGATGCTCTCACTTTTTCAAGAGATATTTTCCAAATGCAAGGACGCCTAGAATATAGAAAAGCTGACGAACAATCAACATAATGAATGAAAGCAGCTCCAACATAATCGAACAGTTCCTTTTAGAAAATTATCAAGAAATATATCCCGTAAGAGTATCGCTATCTTACCTTTCATATGAATTTCAGTCATGCTCAAGCGATTCCGGGACATCCGGCTGATATGCCGTAAAGCCACAGGTGCTGTTCACGCTCAAGACTGCGAGAGCCATTGCCATAATGCAAGTGACCTTGCTCAAGAGCAACATAATCTTTTTCATTTCTGTTACCTCCGTTTGATATTTTTTAGAGCATTCATCTTCTGAAAACACATGAACGCCCTCGTACCTTAGGATATCTTCGCTTGTTTCTGAAAAAACGGAATGATTGCAAAAATCACTAAAACCCATTTTGAAATGTAGTATACCGTTATACTGCGGGTGTCCGGAAGCACATTGAAAATGGCAAACAGGAAATCTATTGACGAAAGAACAGATGCGACCATCTTATAGCTTAACCGCTTCTTTTTGCCTAAAGGCTTATTCGTTGCTTCTATCGGAGAGAAAAAGATAGCGATGCCCATAAGAGCTGCTGTTGTCAGGATACGAAAAAGGTGATTGGCTGCAATTACTTTACTCAGCAAAATGCAGATAAGTGCCAGTCCGGTAAATGCCAGATAGCATCTGGTGTGCGACGTTGCATGATATCCACCAATGTAGATTCTCTGCGGGATAAACCCAATCAAAAATGAAAGTGAGTATCGAACATCACCACACACGGCAGAGACGAGGATGACAAGCAAAACACTTACAACAGACGATATGAGCAACTCGTACCCATAGACATACGCATCCGCTTTTGATTCGTCTACCACTTTTTGTTCGCAGAAAAGACGGACTGATTTCTGAGACAGCGTGCGTTCCCACATTGCAGTTGCGCCACCTTATCTTCTGATTTTTG
>ENA-OZFV01000944-OZFV01000944.1-human-gut-metagenome-genome-assembly--contig:-NODE-944-length-10755-cov-4.998131_pt1 | contig 10755 bp, 7 predicted proteins | sample MGYA00245110_ERZ653645 | MGnify/ENA primary metagenome ERZ653645 (study PRJEB26926, sample SAMN06165144) | human gut metagenome | biome: ENVO:00009003; feature: ENVO:2100002; material: ENVO:00002003... | reverse complement strand
CGAGATGTAGCTCCGTCTCGTGGGCTCGGAGATGTGTATAAGAGACAGCATCTACGGCTTTGACAGTCTGCGTGATTTAACCGCATTGTCCCATATCCTTGTGAATGCTTATCAGGGATCCAACTCCCTGTACAAAGATCCGGATGGTGGTTATATTCTTTCCGTTGCAAAGAGTGATCACTCTCCTGCGGAATTTAACAAGGTCTGCAATATTCTTTCCGAATATGCGGTTGGCCTGCGTACCGTTCCCGGTTCCGAAGCTTATCTGGAGGAGCATTTTGAAGTAATCCTGCGTGATCAGGCATTACAGTCTCTCGCCCGGATTTAACATGTGCTAATACAGAAATCATTTCTATTCAGGCAGGAACCATTTATAAAGTCATATGAGATCTAAGCTTTACTAAAATAAAAAGGAAATGCAAAGGACCACAATCCAACGATTGCGGTCCTTTTCTCAGTTCTGTTTTCTTAATTCTATCTTGTGAAATTTTCTAACTCAACATTCTGACTCAGCCGTCAAAATATGATATTCCCATACCGATTTCCTGTCCGACTCTAAATTTATTTTGCTTTTCGAATCTGCTTTGCTTTTCGGTCTTCCAGATACTTAATGACTAACAGGGTTCCAACGAGCAGAACAATACCGATCGGAAGCACGATCCATGCAGTTCTGACAAAACCTGCAATAATGTAGGTTACAAAAGATACAGCCGCTACCACGACAACATACGGAAGCTGTGTGGAAACATGATTCACATGATCGCACTGTGCACCTGCGCTTGCCATAATAGTTGTATCCGAGATCGGTGAACAATGGTCACCGCAGACCGCACCTGCCATACATGCGGAGATGGAAATAATCATTAAGGTCGGATCAGAGTTTGCAAATACGGCAACAACGATCGGAATAAGGATACCGAAGGTTCCCCAGGATGTACCGGTTGCAAAAGCAAGGAAGCATCCAATTAAGAAGATAATTGCCGGAAGCAGACTCATAAAGCTTCCTGCTACAGATTTTACTGCATTTGCCACAAATTCTGCTGCTCCAAGACTATCTGTCATTGCCTTCAGGGTCCATGCAAAGGTAAGGATCAGGATTGCCGGAACCATGGCCTTAAAGCCTTCGGGAATACATGCCATACAATCCTTAAAGGACATTACCCTGCGGAACATATATACAATCACAATAAGAATCAGTGCGCAGATACTTCCCATGCCAAGTCCAACCGAAGCATCGGAATTGGAAAACGCTTCTACAAGGTTTGCGCCGCCAAAGAATCCACCGGTATAAATCATGCCAATGACGCAGCAGATAATCAGGGTAATAATCGGAATTACCAGATCAATCACCTTTCCCTTTTCATTCACCGGGGCAGCTGTCTGATCCTCCTGGTGTCCGGAAGTAAAGAGATCTCCCTTTAATGCATTCTCTTCATGCTTTTTCATCGGTCCGAAATCGATATGTAAAAGTACGATCAGAAACATCATTAAAATAGTCAGTAATGCATAATAGTTATACGGAATTGCTCGAAGGAAAATAGAAAATCCGTCTTCCCCTTCCACAAAGCCCGCAACTGCTGCTGCCCAGGATGAAATCGGGGCAATGATACAGACAGGCGCTGCAGTCGCATCAATCAGGTAAGCCAGCTTTGCACGTGATACCTTGTGCTCATCCGTAACAGGCTTCATAACGCTTCCTACAGTAAGACAGTTAAAATAATCATCAATAAAAATCAGAATTCCAAGTGCAATGGTCATAATCTGTGCACCGGCTCTTGTTTTAATTTTCTTCTTTGCATAATGTCCGAATGCAGCGGATCCTCCCGCCTTGTTCATCAATGCGACAATTGCACCGAGAATAACAAGGAAAATCAGAATCCCGACATTATAGCTGTCCGACAGAACTCCTACAAAGCCATCATTAAAAATATGAGTAATCGTTCCTTCAAAAGAAAATCCGGAATACAGCAGACCTCCGACCAGAATACCTACGAACAGGGAACTGTACACCTCTTTGGTGATGAGGGCAAGTGCTATCGCTACAATTGGCGGCACCAAAGCCCAGAAAGTTGCATAAAAATCCATTTTAATGACTCCTTTCGTATAAAATCGACAACTAATTGTATCATGGTATACAATGTTTGACAAGGATGAACTCATAAAAAATCTACCCCAAAAGCTCTGCCTGTGCGCAGCCGTTCTCTACTTGTCCCTCTCACTAAACTCGGGCTGCACCTTCGGCTTGCTCTCGTTAAGTGTTCCGGACTGTTTCGCACTAAGTTCAAGCTTCGCCTTTGGCTCGCTTTCACTAAGTGCTCTACACAAAAGAGACTTCTGCAACTGCAAAAGCCTCTTCGCCGTTTTTACTTTGATTCTATTCGTCTATTATTTCTTTACCTTTTGCTGTTCTCGTAAGAATTCAGCAACGCTTCTACCGTAGTTCTCAGGGTAAAAACAATATATCCCGCGAACCGCTCCCTGTCAAACCGGCTCTGGTTCAAAAACCAGGTTACTAACAATCCATACAATGCATTGCTGTAAAAGCAACAGAGAAACCCTTTATATTCCTCAGAAAGTTCTACGTTCTGCCTTTCGGCAGCACTGTCAATCACATCCAGACTAACACGCTCAAAGCTGGAGGAAAAGAACTGCCCAAAACCATTTTTACCAATCGCGGAATACGCATGAACCAGCAGTGCACGGTTCTTATCCACATAATCCAGCAAGGTAAGAACGATTTTCTCATAGTCCACCATAACATCAAGCTGATTCACTACCACAAGTGATTCCTGTTCCAGTGTCCACTTTAGCAGATCATAAATATCCTTAAAGTGATAATAAAACGTTTTCCGGTTAATTCCGCAGTCCTCGCAGATAGCACTGATCGTTATTTTGGATAGTGACTTCACCTCCATATACCTTTTCAGGGAATCTGCCATCGCCTGCTTCGTTTTCATGGATGCTTCGGCATGTGTCATGGTTTTCTCCTAAGTCTATGCTGTCCTGGCAGCTTTCTTCTTTTTCTTACGGCCATGAATTCCTATAATTAACACAAAGATTACCACCAGGCATATACCGGCAAGTATCGCAATCAGCGCAACCGGTACAGGTTCTGCCGGACGGTCCACGCAGGTAAAGGTAAACGCATCATCTTCACATTCAAATACCAGATAGCTGCCATCCTGCTCCGTGTCTATTTGGACAAAAGCTTTATCCCTGTAAATCTCAATCGAAGGATTCTCCATTTCAAGAGAAGCATCCGGCAGGAACCTGTAAAGATGCTTTCCGATATCGGATGTTTCAAGACGCACCTGATAACTCTCTGCCCTGGTTTCTGCATCCTCCGGGTAAAGCTCAACCTTCTTAATCTCTAAGGAATCATCCGTATCAAAGGTTCCTTCGGCCAAAAGCTTAGGAAGCTTTGTTCCATCAAGATTTGCCTCCAGTGTCGTAATATATTCAGTATATACGGCTTCGATCGTCTGGTCAAAGGTAATATTCTCCTGGGAGAAGTCTTCCCACACACCAGAATATCCATCCTTCTCGGGTACCTCCGGGAGCCTGGCAATATCAAAGCTCTCTCCGTAATTAATGGTGATCCGGTCTACCTGGGAGTCATCTGCCATGAAGGTCAGATGAATTGAGCGGAATGAATCCGGAATATCCGGAAGCTCCAGGAACTCATCATAAGAGACAGGCTGTGCCTCACCCTCAAGGCTGATTCCGTCAATTCCGGGAGGACATCCTTCTACGAAATAGTTGTTCTCTACAGTTCCTGAATCATCAATCTGTCCGGCAATGGATCCCAGATAATAATTTCCCTCCTGAATCTCTATCATACTATAGCAGTCCGTAATGGTTTTACCTTTTCCGGCAATACCTCCAATCTGATTATCTCCGGATAGTGCACACTTCGAGCTGCTTTTGCGGATCGTTCCCTTACTTTCTCCAGCAATACCTCCAACTTTATCTTCATCACCCGAAATGCTTCCGGTATTCATACTGGAAATAATGCTGCCAAGGGTCATTTCACCGACAATCCCTCCGGCACATTCCTTCTTTCCTTCTACCTTTCCACTATTATAGCACTCCCGGATAACAATTCGTTCCTTGTACCTGACATTCAGTGTTGCGTTATCGGAAGAAAGATTTAAGTCATCCTCCGGATCAAGGTTGTTCTCACGGGACATGGTTCCGGCAATACCGCCGACATTGAGATCACCACAGATTTTTCCATAATTCGTACAGCTCAATACCTTGCCCTCGGTATCCTTGACTGTATCATCATCAGAAACATCCATAAAGATTTCGTCGGTATCCGGTGTATCTGTATCGGTAATAATGTTCGTAATCACCTGAACTTCATCATTAATTGCCTGTAAGTCATCCAGCAAAAGCTGATTATAATCATCTGCCATATTGTTCAGGGTGCGTGTCTGATCAATGATCTTCGTAAAGCTGCTGCTTAACGATGTCCGCGCGGACTCAACCCTTACTTTGGCCCGGTCAGCCCGGTTACGGATCTCGCTTTCAGTATCGGAAATCGCACGGTTTGCATTCTCATAAGCTGCCTTCTGTGCATCATTAATTTCTTTTTCCAGTGCTTCCCGGTCAATCTGATCCCAGATATTAAAGGAAGAAAAGTCATATCCACCGCTTGGTGTGGGAACAAGAGGAAGACTCGGAAGATTATCTAAACTATCCCCATCATCCTTTGTATCATCCTTGGGATCCTTATTAGTATCATCCTTAGTGTCGCCCTTGCTGTCATCCTTGGTGTCACCCTTGGTATCCTTATTAGTATCATCCGCAGGATCTGCATCATCCTGTGACAGGTTCTTCGTTTCCGTTATACCCGGCACCGGTTCAGAAAGTCTGTACGGAATCTGGTAAGCAATCTCCTCTTCGGAAGTTCTCAGATCCTGAATGGCAGTTCTTGCACCTTTTTCTCCCTCTGCAGAGTTCTGACCGGAAGCTTGTGCAGAATCCTCAGTGCCACTCTGTACGCCTGGCGGATTCTGTGTCGGGGTCTGACCATTGCCTTCATCGTTTCCATTTCCCTCCGTTGTCGTACCACTCGGAGTAGGCGTTGGCGTGGATGTAGGTGTTCCTGTCGGTGTTGTACTCGGAGTCGTAGACGGTGTCGTACTCGGAGATTCCGTTGGAGATGCACCCGGGCTCCATGTAGGGAGCTTATCCAGAAAATCCAATGATACCGGTCTTGGAGAATTCAACCCTGAAATAGACAGTGAATTGGACATATTATCAAAATCACCGCTGATATCCGACATAATATTATCTACTGCATTCTGTGCACCTGCTACAGCATCCAGCAGCACATTAATCTGATCTGACAAAGATGCAGACATATTGCTTGCATCGTTATCAAGCTTCGTTACAAGGTCGTGCAGCTTCGGAAATTCCCTGGACAGCTTTTCCATCGTGTCCTCTTCATATTGCATCTGGCTGCTCGGCTCCATCTGTCCGGCAATACCGCCAACATCCTTACGTCCGTTCAGCCGGCCGTGGTTCTCGCAGCTCATAATAAAACCGGTCTGGCTTCCTGCAATACCACCAATGTTATAACCGACATGCTGATATCCCACGCTGCCGTTATTGTTACTATAAAGAATAACTCCTTGATTGGAACCGGCAATTCCACCGATATCCGTTACGGAAGCTGCATTTTCCGTACTTAAAATTTCCTGTACAGTCAGAGACTGGATATCAATTTTATTATCCTTGGCATTGGTGTTTACCAATGCATTGTTTGTGCAGTTGGTAATACCGCCCTTGTTCGTTCCAACCAGACCACCAATACGGTGATTTCCGGAAACCATGCCATTTGCGGTGCTGTCCTCAATAATTCCGCTTACTTCATTTATTCCGACAAGAAGTCCGGCATCATTGTTTACATTCATTTTGCCATTGACGCTGCATCCGCTGATAAGTCCCTTATTCTGACCTGCCAGAATACCAATACCGGAATGTCCCGTTCCCGCTGTGGCATCCATCTGGATATTCAGATTCCATACCTGTCCTGTCTCCTGAATATAACGGAAAAGTCCGATATTATTACTGGTTCCCTCTATAGCAAAGCCCCTGATTGTATGTCCCTGTCCAAGAAAAATCCCACCAAAGGTCGGAATCAACGTAACTCCTTCGCTTGTAAAATCAAGGTCTGTATCCAGAATTACCACTTTATCCTGTGACCAGATATCCCGTGTACAATTGTTTGCAAGTTCTTTGAGATCTTCATTGCCGCGGATCCAGATTACCTGATCCTCGTCATAGGTAAGTGTTCCATCCTGCTCCGCTGCATCCTGCAGATGCTCCATAACGTCATCGGTTTTATTTTCATTGTCTTCATTAATTGTTTCTGCATGCGCACTTAAGGATATCTGCAAAGAAGGAAGGATCAGTGCAGTAATCAGGCAAACGACTAATGTTCTTTTCTTAAACTTCTTCATCTTCCGCACTTCCTTTCTCTTCTTTATTTTGTTCTTCGGACTTTGCATGATCATTTGTCCTGTCGTCCTTCTGAGGCAGTCCGGGCGGATTCTTTTCCTCTATGGCAGATACCTCTACTGCATCCGGTCCCGGATCCTCTTCATCGCTCACACTCTCCGCTCCACCGGTAATCAGTGTAACACTCATATCACCACGTACAAACCCGGAAAAGTTACCCTCAAGCGTACCGTTTACCTGTCCCCGGATCAGACCGTTCACACGGGTAAGACCGCTAAAGTTCTGTGGCGTAAGATTGATTTTACTCTTAAGCTGGAAGCTTGTTTTTTCAATAATAATATCACCGACAACCAGAATCTGTGGCAGTACCGCAAGTACAAGCACAATGGAAATAATGGTACCGCGGCTTAAGCAGTTACCGATAGATGCAATAATCGGGTTCGTTGTCAGCTGCTGAATCAGGGCACCGGCAACTGCCAGAATTGTTCCTGAGGTAAAAATAGTCGGAAATGCCTCGTTCAATGCAGCTACAATTGCCTGCTTCGGTTTCATTCTCGTCTTCAGATCAGAATAGTGACTTGAGATTACGATTGCATAGTCAATATTTGCACCCATCTGAATGGAATTCACAATCAGGTAACTTAAGAAGTATAACGGAGACTTCTGTAAGTATGGCATGGAAAAGTTCATCCAGATACTGCCCTGGATCACAATAATCAACAGTACCGGAAGTCCTGCGGATTTAAAGGTAAACAGCAGGACGATAATAACGAACAATGCAGATAACACACTGATGATGATATTATCGGTTCCAAAGGATGAAGACAGATCCAGGTCACTGGTCGAATTACCTACAATATAGGAATTATCAAGATCATAGTACTTCGCAACATCCTGATGCATCACCTTCAGGAAGTCAAAGGTTTCCTGACTCTCCTCCGGAAGATTTAAGTATACAACCATACGGGAATAGTCATCGGTCTTTAGCTGCAGCTTTGCCTTCTCCAGCTGGTCAAACAGATCATCAAGGGTATCCTGCACTTCCCCATCCAGGGTAATATTATCCTCCTCCATCTGATCCTTTAAAAACATAAACATATCAAACAGCGGCACCTGATAATTTTCAATACCGTTCACGATTTTGCCATACTGGTTTTCATTGACCGCATAAGCAGAATAAAGGAGATTTGCAATCTCATATTCCACACCGGCAAGTTCCGAAAACTCTCTTGGATTCAATGCATCCGTCAGCACATAGCCATCCATGGCCTCAATATTTCCAAGTCCCATGGCCGATTTTACTTCTTCATGCTGTTCCAGTGTCTTCAGAAGCTTTTCTTCCTTCTGGTAATTTCCTGCCGGTACAATCACGGCAACCATATTGCTTGTTCCGAAGGTATTCTTGATCTTCTGATAAGCGATTTGGCTTTCGCTCTGCTTGGCTGTGGTCAGATCGGTATAGCTGTAACAATATGGACAATTATTGGAAAAATAAAATGCTACAACTACAATCACCAGAAAGACAGGTGGAACAATGAATCGCGTAAACACATCGAATTTACCGATTGCGGTAATCTTCGGAATAAGATTTTTGTGCTTTGTTTTATCAATCAATTTACTGAACAGCACAAGAAGTCCGGGCATCAGGGTGAACACGGACAGAAGGCTTAACATAATAGCTTTAATCAGAACGATGGACAAATCCATACCAATTTTGAAATGCATGAATGCAAGAGCACCCAGACCGGAGATCGTCGTAAGGGAAGATGCGGAAATTTCCGGAATAGCCTTACTTAAGGCCGCAATACAGGCCTCCCTCGTATCCAGTGTCTGATGTTCATCCGAAAAACGGTGACACAGAATAATCGCATAGTCGATTGCCAGGGCAAGCTGCAGCACCACTGTAACTGAATTGGAAATAAAGGAAATCGTTCCACACAAAAAGTTCGTTCCCATATTCAGAATCGCCGCCATACCAAAGGTCATAATCAATACCGGAACCTCTGCATAGGAACGTGATGTCAGAGTCAGCACGATCACAATGATAACCGCCGCAATCACGACGATGACCTGCATCTCTGCTGCCAGATCCGCCGCCGAATCACTTCCTACTTCCGTATCATAATAGACATCATAATCTGCAAGCAGTTCCTTCATCCGGTTCATGGCCTGTAAGCTGATATCATCGGTTGCTGTCCCATCAAAAGTCACATCAAACAGGGCACTTGAATCGTGATAATGATCCTCCGTGTGATCAAGCTCTGCACTTGTGACGCCTTCCACTGCTTCAATCTCCTCCTGCAGCTCCAGCGCATGCTCATAGGAAATATTGGAAATCATGACCTTTGCCGTTCCATAGGTAACGAACTGCTCATCCATTACTGTAAGACCGCGCCTTGTCTCGGTGCTGTCCGGAAGATATTTCGTAATGTCATTTTCAACATTAACCCAATTTGTTGAAAAAATACAGAATACCAGCGCAAAGATATAAAGAAGGAAAAACAGGTTTCGTTTATCCACAATAAAGGTGGCCAGCTTTTCCATGGGCGTTGCTTTCGTTTCATTCATTGTCTCATTCATATGTACACCTTTTCCTAATCATTCCTTATGTTTCAGATTATTGATATCCACTCAGTACCTTTACAGTTACAATTATTGTATCTATCCACAGTAATCTATCATAAAAGCATTATGATTTTTCTATTCAAAAAAAACAATACACAAACAGTGCTTTTTGTCCGGTAAATTTCAAAAACAGATTAGCTTGTCAGAAATTGGGGAAAGTATTATACTAAGTAGGTTAACACCTATGAATGAATTAGAAATAAGGAGGAAATACACATGGCAGATATTACCAGGGATATGACCATCGGAGAAATTTTAAGAACAAACCCGAATGTAGCACCGATTCTTATGGAAGCCGGCATGCATTGCTTAGGCTGTCCCTCCGCACAGGGCGAAAGCCTTGAAGAGGCAGCTATGGTTCATGGCATGGACATCGAAGCATTAATGGAACAGATTGCTGCATTATAATTGAGAAGATTTCTCATATGTATGGCAGACAAAAAGCCCCTGCGATTCCGGTCAGTTGGAACTGCAGGGGCTTTTATAAAATGATCTTTTCTTTGTCTATCTTCTATTTTGCTTTCAATGATTCCTTATACGCCTTTTTATTCTCGTACATCCTGCTGTCGGCAAGCTGCGTACATGCTGCAAGGGACATATCTGAACTTTTACTTACACAACAGTAGCCTACACTCGCATGTACGGGATACGGCTTCGGATTACGATTCTGTTCCTCTTCAAGAAGTTTATACAGTTCCTTTATAAACTGCTCCTCACGTCCTTCCTTATTATAATAAAGAAGAACCATGAACTCATCTCCCCCCGTCCGTGCACAAATCTCATTCTCCTGTACCAGTTCGGCCAGTACTACAGACAGTCGGGACAATGCAGCATCTCCTTCTGCATGCCCAAAATTATCGTTAATATATTTCAGTCCATCCATATCAATACTTACAATGGTAAAATGACGGTTTTCCTCTTTGCTCCTGCTATACAGACTGCGCAGATAGTACTCATAGCCGCGCCGGTTATAGAGTCCCGTCAGGGAATCCCTGTGGTACAGATTCCGGAACTGTTCGAGGTCTGCAATCTCCTTCTGTGCGGCACTGTTTTCCATGGCAAGTGCCAGTGCCATCATATACGCCTGTACAAAGGAAGTCGGCCACTCCGATTCTCTGACCGCCAACGCCAGATATCCAAAGATCCGATTTTTGAAATGAATTGGAAATACGATCATGCTTTGTCCCTGCACGGCACTGTTTACCAATTCAGGAAGCAGCATTCCACGTGGAAAGACCTCATGATAATCCTTCGAGGGTCTGTCTTTGATAAAGATCTTGCGCAAAATCATATTGTCTGTAAATGCTCCCGGCAACTGAGCATTCTCATCATTCTCCAGTTTCTGGCATAAGCAAAGGAATCCCCTGTCACATCCCAACTTTCCGAAGTAACGCTCAGTCACCTTGAGATAATCCTCTTCGCGAAAAGCTTCCTGATAATCTGTATTTAAAAAAAGAGACTGGTTATAAATTTCTATTGCTGCGTCCAGTTTATTATACATCCGCCGCCAACTATGGTTCTCCACTTCCTGTTCATGGCAACCGCAGCTTTGCCGAAAACACATTTCAGGAACAAAGGTTGTAGCAGGCTCAGGTTTTTCTCCCTGTAAAGCTCTGTCTCTTATACACATCTCCGAGCCCACGAGACGGAGCTACATCTCGT
>ENA-OZFV01000943-OZFV01000943.1-human-gut-metagenome-genome-assembly--contig:-NODE-943-length-10762-cov-4.477538_pt1 | contig 10762 bp, 6 predicted proteins | sample MGYA00245110_ERZ653645 | MGnify/ENA primary metagenome ERZ653645 (study PRJEB26926, sample SAMN06165144) | human gut metagenome | biome: ENVO:00009003; feature: ENVO:2100002; material: ENVO:00002003... | reverse complement strand
ATGTAGCTCCGTCTCGTGGGCTCGGAGATGTGTATAAGAGACAGGTTACGGACATATCCGTGGTATGGAAACATACGCGAACTGGAACATGCCGTAGAGAAAGCGGTCATTATCAATGAAGATGGTATATTGAGTGAGGAACATTTTCATTTTCCCCGAAAAATAGCGGCTCCTGCGACAGAAACAAGTGTCTCTACACTGGAAGAGATGGAATTGCAAATGATTCAGAAAGCGATAGAGAAATGCAACGGAAACCTCTCGGCTGTAGCGGCACAGTTGGGAATTACCCGGCAGACGCTTTATAATAAGATGAAAAAATTCGGATTATGACCTATTATCTCATCTCATTCTTCACGATGGTTCAGGATGACAAAACAAATAACAATAATCTATTTTTAAACAGGAACTAAAGGAACATTCAAACGAAATAATAAATAATTAAGCTGTGAAACAATTCTTCTTCCGCCTATTTACCGTACTGGTTCTAGCCATTGCCTGCACCTTACTAATCCAGCAGCGCAACTGGTTGTGGCTATGCGTAATCGTACCTTCATTCCTCGTTTCCATAGGCTGGTTTTACCGCCTGTACACTTTTAATACCCGGAAGATAGCCTTTCTGCTCGACGCCATCGAAAACGACGACCCCGCTGTTCGTTTTTACGAACATGCCTCCCCTGGCGATTCTTCCATGGTCAATGTCATGCTGAACCGTATCGCACGTATTTTGTACAATGTAAAACAGGAAACGGCACAACGCGAGAAGTATTATGAGCTCATCATGGACTTTGTAGAAACCGGCATAGTGGTACTGAACAGCAAAGGCTCCGTTTATCAAAAGAACAAAGAGGCCATGAATCTGTTGGGGCTGGATGTTCTGACTCATGTCAAACAACTCTCCCGCATCTCGGACGAACTGATGACTGCTTTGGAAAAAGCAGTTCCGGGTGACAAGCTGCAAATTCAGTTCAATACGGAACGGGGAACGGTGCATCTTGCCTTACGGGTGTCCGGCATCCGTATCAAAGACGAGGAACTCCGCATTATTGCCTTGAGTGATATCAATCGGGAATTGGATGAACGGGAAATAGATTCATGGATACGCCTTACCCGCGTGCTGACACACGAAATTATGAACTCCCTGACCCCGGTGACTTCCCTCAGCGAAACGCTGCTGGCTCTTCCCGGAGCAGAAAATGAAGAAATGAAACAAGGGCTGGAAACGATTCACTCTACAGGTAAAGGATTGATAAATTTTGTCATGTCTTATCGCAAACTGACACGACTGCCATCACCTGAGCCATCGCTGTTCTATGTCCGTCCTTTCCTGGAACGGATGATCCGACTGGCACAGCACCAGCATCCATGCCCCAACATCACCCTTTCCATCCTCGAAGCCCGGGAAGACCTGATAGTCTTTGCCGACGAGAACCTGATAGCCCAAGTGGTTACGAATCTGCTGAAAAATGCGATTCAAGCCATAGGTAATGCTCCCGACGGAAAGATCACCTTGAAAGCTTATTGTGATCCGCAAGAAAGTATCCGTATAGAGATAGCCAACAACGGTCCCGCCATTCCTCCCGATGCAGCCGGACAAATTTTTGTACCTTTCTTCACGACCAAAGAGGAAGGAAGCGGCATCGGACTGAGCCTGAGCAAACAAATCATGAGACTGAGCGGTGGCACACTGACCCTGCTGCCTTACAAGGAAAAGGGACAGGCCACTGTTTTTGTGCTGGTTTTTAATTAAAAATAAAAATGTACTAATGTGTCAGCCAATTACCATCCGGTACACAGCGCAGCCATTAGCAAATTAGCAAATTATTTAAAATGAAACATTCTCCTGAATTATTAGTTTATAAAGCCTCTGCCGGTTCGGGAAAAACATTCACACTGGCCGTGGAATATATAAAACTGCTGATACAGAACCCACGGGCATACCGTAATATACTGGCTGTGACTTTTACCAACAAGGCCACTACCGAAATGAAAGAGCGGATTCTGAGTCAGCTATACGGAATATGGATAAAGGATAAGGATTCTGATCCCTATTTACAGAAAATCACAGAAGAACTGGAAATGCCCCAAGAGGACATAAGGACAGCCGCCGGTACGGCACTGCACTACATGATACACGATTACAGCCGCTTCCGGGTGGAAACCATTGACTCATTCTTCCAGTCGGTGATGCGCAATTTGGCACGGGAGCTGGAATTGGGTGCCAATCTGAATATCGAACTGAACAATATGGAAGTTCTGAGTGATGCCGTGGACTCCATGATAGAAAAGCTGGACCGACAATCTCCCGTACTCTATTGGCTGTTGGAATACATAGAAGAAAGAATAGCCGATGACAAGAGGTGGAATGTTTCCGGTGAGATAAAGAATTTCGGACGAAATATCTTCGATGAAGGATATATAGAAAAAGGAAACGGACTACGGGAAAAATTACGGGACAAAGACTGTATCAAGAATTACCGCGAAACGCTGCAGGCCATTTTGGAAGAGGTGCAGGAACAAATGAAAGGATTTGCCGACCAATTCTTCGGAATATTGGATACAAACGGGGTGAAAGTAGAAGATTTGAAAAACGGCTCCCGAGGTATAGCCAGCTATTTTAATAAATTACAATCGGGTAAACTGGATGACAGTGTCCGCAATGTAACAGTGGAAAAATGTCTGGACTGCCCCGACGAATGGGTGAAAAAAACCTCCCCCATACGCAACGCTATCCTAGGTCTGGCAGAAAAAGAACTGATTCCTCTGCTGAATGAATCGGAAAAATACAGAAGCCGGAACAATATGCTGGCCAATTCCTGCCAACTCTCCCTGCGCCACGTAAACAATATCCGTCTGCTGGCCAATATAGACGAAGAGGTACGCGAATTGAACCATGAAAACAACCGCTTCCTGCTGTCGGATACCAACGCGTTGCTTCATAACCTGGTAAAAGAAGGAGATTCCTCGTTTGTATTCGAAAAGATAGGAACAACCATACGCAACGTAATGATCGATGAATTTCAGGACACTTCGCGTATGCAATGGGACAATTTCCGTCTGTTGCTGCTCGAAGGTTTGTCTCAGGGAGCAGACAGCTTGATTGTAGGAGACGTGAAACAATCCATCTACCGCTGGAGAAACGGTGACTGGGGCATACTGAACGGATTGAAAACAAACATCGAAGCCTTTCCCGTCAAAGTAAAGACACTGACCACCAATCGCCGGAGTGCCGCAAACATCATTCACTTCAACAACGAAGTGTTTACAGCCGCCTGCGAGGTGTTGAACAACATTTACAAGGAAGAACAAAAAAAGGAATGCAAGGAACTGAAGGAAGCCTACAACGACGTGTGTCAGGAAACATACAAAGATCCCGGAAAAGGGTATGTCAAAGTGGAATTTCTATCGGATACGGAAGACATGACCTATATGGAAAACACCCTGCACCACCTAGGAGAAGAAGTGGAGCTGCTTGTGGCGCAGGGCGTGCAACTGAAAGATATTGCCATCCTGGTGCGCAAGAACAGAAGCATTCCTTTAATAGCCGATTACTTCGACAAGAACACCTCTTACAAAATCGTATCCGATGAGGCATTCCGACTGGATGCCTCACTGGCGGTATGTATGATAATGGATGGCCTGCGCTACTTGTCACAACCCGAAAACCGGATTGCCAAGGCACAACTGGCTGCTGCCTATCAGAATGAAGTATTACATAAAGGAATAGACCTCAACACTCTATTGCTGAACGGAATAGATGATTATCTGCCATTCGATTTCATAAAAGAAGCGGAGCAACTTCGCCTCATGCCACTGTATGAGCTGATGGAAAAACTTTTCAATCTGTTCCAGATGTCCTGCATCGAACAACAGGATGCCTATCTGTGCGCCTTCTTTGATGCCGTGACGGAATATCTGCAAAGCAATTCTTCCGAATTATCCGCTTTTATCACCTACTGGGAAGAAAAACTAGGCAGCAAAACCATCCCTTCCGGCGAGGTGGAAGGAATTCGCATTCTCTCCATCCACAAGTCCAAAGGATTGGAATACCATACCGTACTGCTACCTTTCTGCGACTGGAAAATGGAGAATGAGACTTACAATCATCTGGTATGGTGTGCTCCCCGGCAAGCTCCATTTAGCGATCTTGACATTGTTCCCATCAACTATTCCACAGCCATGCAGCAATCCATTTATCGGGAAGAGTTCCTGAATGAACGCTTGCAATTATGGGTGGATAATCTGAACCTGCTTTATGTGGCATTTACCCGTGCCAAAAAGAACTTGATTATATATGGAAAGGCGGAACAGAAAGGAACGGTATCCGAATTGTTGGGAAGTGCCTTATCCGACATGACCGGAAAGAGCTATGCCACCGGAGAAGAAATATACGAACTGGGAACGCTCTATCTCTCATCTCACGAAGAGGAAAAACAAGTATCCGGCAACAAGCTGCTGACTGTAGCCCGACGTTTGCCTATCCATCTGGAAACGCTGGAAACCAACATCGAATTCAAACAGTCCAACCGTTCTGCCGAATTTATCCGGGGAGAAGAGGAAGCGGAAGACAAATACATCCGGCAAGGACAGCTGTTGCATAATCTGTTCTCCGTAATCCGTACCCCGGACGATGTGCCTCCCGCCATAGAACGCCTGCGTTTCGAAGGAATCATAGAGTCGGCACAACAGGAAGAACAGATACGAAAACTCACCGAATGGGCTTTGAAGCATCCGCTGGTCAAAGAATGGTATTCGGGCCGCTGGGAACTATACAATGAGTGTGCCATTATTTATCGGGAAAAAGGAGTGCTGCAAACCCGCCGTCCGGACCGCGTGATGATGAAAGACGGAGAGGTGATTGTGGTGGACTTTAAATTCGGTAAAAAGCGGAAAGCTTACAACAAGCAGGTGAAAGAATATATGGATTTATTATCGGATATGGGATATGAGCATATCCGTGGCTATTTATGGTATGTATTTAACAACGAACTGGAGGAAATAGAATAATGGAAAGCTTTTTGAAACTGGTAGCAGCCGATTTATATAAACATACGAAAGGAAACCTGGCACATACAGCCGTGGTTTTTCCTAACAAACGTGCCGGACTTTTCTTTAATGAGTATCTCGCCCAAGAGTCGGATTCACCTATTTGGTCGCCCGCATACGTCAGCATCAGCGAATTGTTCCGTAGCCTTTCTCCGTGGGAAGTGGGTGATCCGGTAAAACTGGTATGCGAACTTTATAAGATATTCCGACGGGAAACTCAAAGTACGGAAACACTGGATGATTTCTATTTTTGGGGAGAAATGCTGATCAGTGATTTTGACGATGCCGACAAAAATAAAGTGGATACCGACAAACTGTTTTCCAATTTACAGGATCTGCGCAACATAATGGACGACTACACCTTCATTGACGATGAGCAGGAAGAAGCTATCCGGCAGTTCTTCCAGAACTTCTCCATCGAACGGAGAACAGCGCTGAAAGAACGGTTTATCTCTTTATGGGACGTATTGGGAAACATCTACAAAGGGTTCCGTGAATCCTTAGCTTCTCAAAACATTGCCTACGAAGGAATGATGTACCGCCACGTCATAGAGCATCTGGATGTGGACAAACTTCCATACGAGAAATATGTTTTTGTAGGATTTAATGTACTGAACAAAGTAGAACATACGTTGTTCACCCAATTGAAAGATGCCGGGAAAGCTGTTTTTTATTGGGATTACGACGAATTTTATATGAAGGAAAACAGACAAGCCGTCACCCATGAAGCCGGAGAGTTTATCCGCCGGAACTTACGCGACTTTCCTTCTCCTTTGTCCGGTGAGTTATTCAAAAATCTCTCGAAACCTAAAGAGGTACACTACATCGCATCTTCTACTGAAAATGCACAAGCCCGTTACCTGCCTCAATGGATACGAAACAATCTGACTACACCGGAAAAGGAAACCGCAGTCGTATTGTGTAACGAAGCATTGCTTCAGCCGGTCCTCCATTCATTGCCGGCAGAAGTAAAACATGTCAATATCACCATGGGATTTCCGTTATCGCAAACTCCTGTATATAGTTTCCTCATCGCCTTACTGGAGTTGCATACCCACGGATTTAATTTCAAAAGCGGCCGCTACACGTTTCAATCGGTTGTTACACTGTTAAAACACCCCTATACCCGCCAACTCACCGGTCAAGCCGAATTGTTGGAAAAAGAACTGACCCGGAACAACCGTTTCTATCCGTTACCCGGCGAATTGGGTAAAGATGAATTCCTTACCCGGCTTTTCACTCCGCTTTCCGGAAACCTGAATCTGTGCATACGCCTGTCCGAAACTTTGCAGCAAGTGGCAGGCATTTACCAGGCAAACACTTCCGGTACCGAAGACACAGATGCATTCAACCAACTTTACCGGGAGTCGCTTTTCAAAGCCTATACCACCATCAACCGGTTCCGCACACTGATAGAAGAAGATGAATTAACCGTACAGAGCGAAACATTCCGGCGATTGCTGGTCAAGGTCTTGTCAGCGACCAATATTCCATTCCATGGCGAACCGGCCATTGGTATGCAGGTCATGGGGGTATTGGAAACACGTAACCTGGATTTCCGCCACTTGGTATTACTATCGGTCAACGAAGGGCAGCTTCCCAAATCGGGAGGAGACTCTTCCTTTATTCCTTACAACCTGCGCAAAGCTTTCGGAATGACTACTATAGAGCATAAAATTGCCGTATATGCATACTATTTCTATCGTCTGCTGCAACGGGCAGAAAGGATTACCTTGATGTACAATACCAGTTCGGACGGACTGAACCGCGGCGAATGGAGCCGTTTCATGCTGCAATTCCTGATTGAATGGCCTCACCCCATCACACGTCAGTTTCTGGAGGCCGGACAGTCCCCCCAAGGCACCTCGCCTATCACTGTAGAAAAGACCCCGGATGTCATGCGCCGGATGCAAAGCCTGTTTGATGTCCGTGCCAATCCCAAAGCAAAATTTTCTCCATCAGCCTTGAATTATTACCTGGATTGTCCTTTAAAATTTTATTATAGGTACGTAGCCGGTCTCTCCGCCCCCGATGAAGTGAGTGCGGAAATAGATTCTGCCACATTCGGAAGTATTTTCCATTATGCAGCCGAACATATTTATAAAGACCTGACCACTCATGGCAAAGTCATTAATAAGGAAGCATTGGAAACGTTGCTACGCAATGAAGTGAAGCTGCAAGATTATGTGGATACAGCATTCAAGAAATTATTCTTTAATGTTCCGCAAAACGAGAAACCGGAATATAACGGCGTACAACTTATCAACTCTGCCGTTATTGCAAGATATTTAAAACAACTTTTACAAAATGATTTACGTTACGCTCCCTTCACTTTTATTGCATCGGAAATGGAAGTGGATGAACCCATCGACATACAAACACCCAAAGGAGTCATAAAATCACGTATCGGGGGAATTATTGACCGTATGGACAGCAAGGATGGCACACTCCGTATTGTGGACTACAAGACAGGCGGTGATGCAGACACCCCACCCCATGTGGAATCTCTGTTTATTCCGGACAAGAAACGTTCCAACTATGTATTCCAGACGTTCCTGTATGCCGCCATCATGTGCCGCAAGCAACCAACGATGAAGATAGCTCCGGCCCTTCTCTATATTCATCGGGCCGCTACAGAAACCTATTCTCCCGTTATACAAATGGGCGAGCCACGAAAGCCCAAAGAGGCTGTGGAAGATTTCAGTAAATATGAAAAAGAATACCGTGAACGACTTCAAGGATTATTAGAAGAGATATTTAATCCGGAAAAATCATTTACCCAAACAGAAATCATAGAAAAATGTACCTATTGTGATTTCAAGGCACTATGTAAAAGATAGACTATAGTGGTTAGTGGTTAATACCTGCGGCATGACAGCGCAGTCCACTAATCACTAACCACTGATCTGCCACACTATTCCAACGCTCTCTGTCTGCAAAAGCATCCACAGAATTTATCTTCCACATTCTCTATCGGTGCTTTGAAAATACCATAGACGGAAGACCCCGAGCCACTCATGGCGGCATACACTGCCCCCAAATCATACAATTCATCTTTTATAGCAGCAATCTCAGGGAACTTTTTGAAGACACTATCTTCAAAATCATTCTTCATACTGTTTTTCCATGTTTCCATAGGTTGCCTTACAATTTCTTTCAAAGAAACAGCCGGACGCACAGGCTTTATTTCGGCAAACGCATCCCGGGTGGACACAAAGATATCAGGTTTAATCAAAATTATATGGTATCCCTTTAATGACAATTCCACAGGCTCGAACAGATTCCCTATTCCGGTAGCGAAAACAGGTTTGTTCCGAATGAAAAAAGCACAGTCTGCCCCTAGTTTTACCGCATATTCCTCCATCCGTTCCGTACTGAGTCCCAATGAAAATTTATCATTCAGAAGCTTTATCATACAAGCGGCATCTGATGATCCGCCACCTAGTCCGGCACCCGCCGGTATATGCTTGTACATGTGTATATCTACCGGCAACAGTCCGGGATAGTCTTTTTTTAATAACTTATAGGCTTTTACTACCAGATTATCTTCGGGTTCACCCTCCAAAGGAGATCCGCTTATGTGTAAAGTGTATTCTTTGTCATTGTTTTCCCGCCGCGTCACTTCCAGAGCGTCTTGCAGGTTTATCGGATAAAATATGGTTTCCAGATTGTGGTATCCATCCGGGCGCTTTTCTACAATATTAAGTCCCAAATTAATCTTTGCATTAGGAAATGTAATCATATTCTGTTCTTTAAATAGTTATTTTTAGTGTGTTTCGTTAGATTGTTGCCCGTTCTACAAAGATGCACGCCATCTTTTATCCGGACAGAGCGCCAAATATAGAACAAACTTTTCATTTTACCATATAAAAAAACCATTTACTGTCCAGATTGTTCATTTCTCCGTAGATTCAGGTTCATATTTCTTTTATTATTTTTGGGAATGGACGAGTGTCCAACTCAGCAAAAAGTTCTATCTTTGCCCTACTTTAAACAGACGACAATGGCAGAAACGAGAAAAATGACACGTACTCCCAAAACTTCGAAAGCAAAGCCTGTTGACGAATACGGACATTTACAGCCCCAGGCACCTGAGCTGGAGGAAGCTGTATTGGGAGCCTTAATGATAGAAAAAGATGCTTACTCATTAGTAAGTGAGATTCTTCGTCCCGAATCTTTTTATGAACGCCGTCACCAACTTATTTATTCGGCTATTACCTCTTTGGCTTTACGCCAGCAACCAGTCGATATCTTGACTGTGGCCGAACAATTACGCAGCACCGGTGAACTGGAAGATGCAGGCGGTCCTTTTTACATAACACAGCTAAGCGGCAAGGTAGCCTCTTCCGCACACATAGAATATCACGCACGTATCATCGCGCAGAAGTTTCTTGCACGCGAACTGATTACCTTTACCAGCAACATCCAGACAAAGGCTTTCGACGAAACCCAAGACGTGGACGACCTGATGCAGGAAGCGGAAGGAAAACTGTTCGAAATCTCGCAACAGAACATGAAGAAGGATTATACGCAAATCAACCCTGTCATTCAGGAAGCGTATGAGATGCTTCAAAAAGCGGCGGCACGAACGGACGGGCTGAGTGGTCTGGAAAGCGGTTTCCATGCATTGGACAAAATGACCTCGGGCTGGCAAAATTCCGACCTGGTGATTATTGCCGCCCGCCCCGCTATGGGTAAAACGGCTTTTGTGCTTTCCATGGCAAAGAACATGGCGGTAAATGCGAAAATCCCTGTGGCTTTGTTCTCTCTTGAAATGTCCAACGTACAGTTGGTCAACCGTATGATTGTCAACGTGTGCGAGATTCCGGGCGAGAAATTGAAAAGCGGACAGTTGGCGCCTTACGAATGGTCGCAGTTGGATAATAAAATCACCCAACTGTATGATGCCCCGTTTTATGTGGACGATACGCCGTCGCTGTCCGTTTTCGAGTTGCGTACGAAAGCCCGGCGTTTGGTGCGCGAGCATGGGGTCAAGATTATCCTGATAGACTATCTCCAGTTGATGAATGCCAGTGGAATGTCGTTCGGCAGCCGTCAGGAGGAGGTCAGCACCATTTCGCGTTCGCTCAAGGGGCTGGCCAAGGAATTGAACATACCGATTATTGCGCTGAGCCAGTTGAACCGTGGGGTGGAGAACCGTGAGGGTATCGACGGCAAGCGTCCGCAGTTGAGCGACTTGCGTGAATCCGGAGCCATCGAGCAGGATGCCGATATGGTTTGTTTTATCCATCGCCCCGAATATTACAAGATTTACCAGGACGAAAAGGGGCACGACCTGCACGGTATGGCGGAAATCATCATCGCCAAGCACCGTAACGGTGCCGTGGGCGACGTGTTGCTGAAGTTCCGTGGGGAATACGCCCGTTTCCAGGATCCGGAAGAAGACGCCTATGTGCCCATGCCGGGCGAGGCCGTGGCTTTCGGTGCCGGACGGGGAGAGGATGTTCCTTTGCCTGCGGCCGACATGGTGCCTCCGTCGGATGCGGCGTCTCCTTTCGGTGCGCCTCTGCCCGAAGGTCCTCTTCCATTTTGACAACGTGGGAACGGGGTGTGGACGAAACTCACTGGTTGCTTGAGGCTTTGTCTGCATTCCCTTTGGTGGATTGCCTGAAAAAGTGTAATTTTGCGCGTTATTTCGAAATAAATTAAAATCTTAAGATATGAATATCTCTTATAATTGGCTGAAAGAGTATGTCGA
>ENA-OZFV01000932-OZFV01000932.1-human-gut-metagenome-genome-assembly--contig:-NODE-932-length-10851-cov-6.188403_pt1 | contig 10851 bp, 10 predicted proteins | sample MGYA00245110_ERZ653645 | MGnify/ENA primary metagenome ERZ653645 (study PRJEB26926, sample SAMN06165144) | human gut metagenome | biome: ENVO:00009003; feature: ENVO:2100002; material: ENVO:00002003... | reverse complement strand
ACACGCGTAAGATCGTCGGCAGCGTCAGATGTGTATAAGAGACAGTATATAATCCTTGCTCTGTAAATACATGAGGATTATAACGACTTTTTGAACTTATATTTGCGGTACAATTTTTGTACCGCAAATCTTCTAATTCCTCATCTGTCAATTCAAACATAAAATCTTCATCAAATTTTTCAATATTATTTTTTACCTGTCTATTAAATCCCTTCGTATCATAGCCATATATCTCTGCTAAATCAGCATCCAACAATACCCGTTTACCTCTAATTTCATAGAGTTTTTCTTTTAAGTATTCTTCGGTTACTTCTATTACTGTAACATCAATTTCCTTCTTTTTATCTTCTGCCATAAAACTCCTCCGTTCATTTTTTGTCCAAAAGCCTCTTTTATGAATCCTATCAATCCATATCCTTTGATGAGATAAGATAGATATTATTCTTATCAGTCTAAATACTCTCAGTTTCATTACCTTGTTCTTTGAACACTCCAAGGCAACCAAAAAGGACATCCCTTGACCCGTAATAATTACGGTTCAGGAATGTCCTTTTTACGCTTCCTAACAGTAAGATAAACACACGATGCTATTTATCACAATCAAATCATTCCGAAAAGCTTAAACGCCTGCATAATTGCTTCTTCCTTCTCCGGTGTACATTGTGGCTGTCTCGCATTCTCTGACTTAGGCAGATTAAAATTCTCTCCCACATCCAGTCCGCATTTCTTCTTAGTCTGTGCAATATACAGCGAAGAAACCTTAAGTCCAGTCTGTTCCAACACATAAGCCTTTATCTGCTCATACGTTGCCTTTCCTTTGAACTCTGATAAATCCATATTCTCTAAAGAGAAGTCAACGTTTACTTTTCTACTGTCGACCATTCAATTTAATTAACCAGTAGGAAATGTTGCTAAAATACTGTTTAGATTTATCATACATACAAAATGGAAGTTATCTATTTCTCCTCTTCGTTAAGACCTAGTTCATTACATATTACTTGCTATCCCTGATACCTTATTCTTTCTACCAGCGTTTCCTTTTTCAGATTACTGCTTAAAACGCAGGAAAGTACAATCTGCAACAGACCGACCAAAAAAATCATAATAAAAATTGGTACAATTGGAACATGATAGATATTCATTCCAAATATTCCATTATGTTTTGCATAGGAAAAAAGTGCATAGCCGAGCGGCAGACCAATGATCAAAGCTACGCATATGGTACCAACCGTAAAAATCAGTCCCTGTAACTGCAGGCATAAATTTAATTGTTTATTTGTCATACCCACAGCCTGTAATATACCATATTCCTGCTTTTTTGTCGTAATATTCATGATCATGGTATTCGCCATATTCATAAACCCGATGAGTCCTACAATAGCCATAAACAGATAACAGCCAAGCTTCATCATGCGGGCTGCGGATTCTGCATATTGTAACTGTGCATGATAGGTATCCATTTTTATATGCGAAGTATTAGAAATCAAAGTATTCAGACTCTGTTCCACAGATGCAACATCTTTTTTATCACAGTCCACCCACAGATAGCCATAGGCTGTTTCTCTCGGATTCATGGAACGATATACACCTTCCGGAATGACAAGATAAGTGTCCGCACTTACAAAGGATCCTGCAATCTTTCCCTGATAGGTATAGGTTTCACTTCCATTCTCAAAGTCAAATGCAATGGATTCACCCGGAGCATATCCATCTTGTTCCATCCACGTTGACCAGCCAAAGAAAATATCACCATTCTTTACCGCCTGATCATTGTCCATAGAGCCAATATCCCCCGTCCTGGCGCATAAAATCAAAATCATTTTTACTCACAATATCAGCCGGAAATCTTGTTCCGTTCAGATTTACAGAGACAATCTCTCTCGTCATGACATCTGTCACTCCCGGAATGCTTTTGATTTCTTCAATCATTGAATCATTCAATGGATTATCCGTCAGAATCGTATCCAGATTATTCTCCGGATAGGCTTCATCATAATTCTGGGAATAATCCAGCTGCAACTCAAATTGTCCATGGTTGATTGCAATCCGCGCCTCGTGCTCCGTGTCAATATTCCCAACATAATTAGAGATAATTACAAACAATACACAGGAAAGCCCCATGGTAAGAATCGTAGCAATGGTTCTTTTCGGATTGCCTGTCACATTTGCCATTGCCATGGAGAAAACGGTGACATCTTTTCTGCCTTTTCGTCTGCCCTGTTTTTGCGTTTTGGATTCGTCAAGATACCGTGTCGCTTCGATGGGTGAAATCCGGGAAACAATTTTCATGGGTTTGCGCAGAGCCAAAACGACCGTAAGAAACGATACAAAAATGCAGATGAGCATAATTGTCAGTGAAAACAGAGGCACCTGATGGTTCCTGATTCCGGACGATACCAGATTTCCCTGCTCCACCAGCCAGTTGAAGCTGACTTTTGCAATCAGGAAACCAAACAGCAGCCCCAGCGGTATCGAAGGAACCGCCAGAAGAATGCCCTCACGAAAGATCAACTGCTTCATCTGCTTTCTGGTTGCACCCAGCGCCTTGATTTTTCCGTACTCCTGAACCTTCTGGGCGATCCCGACCTGGAAGATATTATAAATGACCACAACGGAAAACAGCACGATTCCGAGGATCAGGGTTCCACAAACCACAATCATTTCATAGCTCGGCTGCAATACCCACTGCAGGTAGAGGTCATTGATGATCGCGTTTTTCTGGTCAATGCCGCAGAAATCCGCGATTTCTTTTATAACAGGCGCAACATTATTCATAGATACATTTGCAGAATCGCTCAAGGTAAAATAGATATTATATTGCCTGTCACCCTCCGCAACACGCTCATTATAAAAATCCTGCGAACCGAATACAACATAGGAAGCCTCGATGGTATATTCATCCCGGTCATATAAAATCCCGCTGACAGTAAATTCCACCGGTGCGTATTCCGACTGCATGCCGGAACGGTACTCCAATGTTACGGTGTCTCCGACCTTTACATCATGGTATCCCACTGCATCAAAGAAAGTGCGTCCTGCGGCAATTTCCTGCGCCTTTTCCGGATAGGTACCTTCCTTCAACACATATTCCTGATTATAGGGAAGCATTTTCCTGACCGTTTCATCCGCACTGACAAAGCCGCCATTTTCATTTCCTTTCAGGATGCCCTCCGTACACATGATGCCGATATCAGATATCTCAGCTCTGCGTTCCACTTCTTTTAATTGCGTACCATCTGCGGCGATAAACAGGCCGTAGTTGCTTCCGTATGAGCCTGCCGCCTGACTTTTCTGCAAACGTATCATTCCATTTCCCACAGTACTGATGATAACAAGCAGCATCGTGGTCAGACAGATTGCCATCATAATCAGTATACTTCTTGTCCTGTTCCTTTTGTCATTGCTATATGCAATCCTGCTTATTGTCTTCATCTGAAATCCACCACCTGTCCGTCCTCAATCACCAGTATACGGTCAGCGACCTGCGCAATTTCGTCATCATGGGTAATCATTACAATTGTCTGTCCATATTTTTTTGCTGTCATCTTAAGCAGAGCGATTACCTCATCACTGGTCTTAGAATCAAGATTGCCTGTCGGCTCATCTGCAAATATAATTTCCGGACGATTCACCAGTGCTCTTGCAATTGCTACTCTCTGCTGCTGTCCTCCGGATAACTGATTTGGCAGATTATAAATCCGGTTTTCAATCCCCAGAGTTGCAATAATATCATTTACATACGCTTCATCCACTTTTCTTCCATCCAGCCCCAGTGGCAGTACAATATTTTCCCAGACATTAACAGATGAAACCAGATTAAATGCCTGAAAAACAAATCCGATTTTTCTTCTGCGGAAAACAGCAAGGGCATCTTCCTTCATCCTGTATAAATCTTTCCCTGCTAAAGTAACACTGCCTTTTGTCGGAGTATCAAGCCCTCCAAGCATATGAAGTAATGTACTTTTACCGGAACCTGACTTTCCAACAATTGCGACAAATTCTCCCTGCTCAATCTGAATGTCCACCTGATTGACCGCTTTGACCTGATTCTCACCTGCGCCATAAAACTTACAAAGCTGCTTGGTTTCTAATATCACACTCATGTGTTGCCTCCTTTTCATCCTACATCCAAATTGTATCAGGGCAATCTTTCATTTCACTTTCAAAAAACGAGCAGAAGTCTTACAGAATTGTAAGATTTCTGCTCACTTAAAATTTAACCAACATATGGTAATTGAATCACAAACGTGCTTCCTTTTTTCTTTTTGCCGGAGGTTACCGTAATCGTACCTGCGTGTTTTTCGATAATTTCTCTCGATAGAAAAAGTCCGATTCCTGTACCACTCTTTTCCATGACCTCCTTGGAACTTCCTCTGTAAAATCGTTGAAAAATTTTGTGATACTCATTCTGCGGAATACCAATTCCCTGATCCTCAATTTCCATTCTTACAAGATCGTTTCTTTTTTGTAACCGGATAAATATTTTTGAACCACACGGACTGTACTTGATTGCATTATCCAAAACGTTGATCACAGCTTCACCAAGCCACCTTTTATCCTGCATAATCGTGCATGTTTCCAGCTCTTTTTCATAGTCAAAAACGAATTCAATTTCTTTCTCATCCGCTTTAGGATAAGTGCGGTTCACAGCAGATATGACAGTATCCATAAGCGGAAGTTTTTTCTTATTCATCTGAATCAGTCCAGTTTCCATCTTGGATATTTCAAGAAGCGACTGCAATAATGTCTCCAGTCCATCCAGAGCACTCCGACAACGGATACGAAACTCCTCCTGTTCTGTGGCACTTAAGTCATTCTGCATCAGCACACTAAAACATGTATCCAAAGCTGCAACCGGTGTCTTTAACTGGTGAGAAATATCAGAAACCATTTCTTTCGTGCTCTCTTTTTCTTCCCGTGCTTCTTCCTTTAGCAGCTGAATATGATGTCCGATTGCTTCAAGCTGGTCATTCAATTTTTCCAGTTCAGCATGATTTTCCGTTTTCAGTAAATCATCAAATTTATTTTCACGGAATCTGATCAGAATTTCTTCCAACTGGTCTAAAATTTTCTGATGACACGCATCTTCTTTTTTCTTCCAATAAAGTAAAAAAGTCAAAAGAAGCACGCATATCACAGTGCTTACAGCACCGGTCACCATAACCTGATGCCGGAATTGCGAATAAAATGCATTCCCTTTATTCCCCCAGTATCCATATTGCTCCAATAATCGCCTTCCCTGTTCGTTAGTTTCAATATCCTTATCCTTAAGCAATTCCGAAACAGCATCCAGCCCGGAAAATTCTTCCTTTGCAGCAATCTCTGTCATAAGATTCATTTTATATTTATAATCTTCATAAAACACATACGTGGTAAAGCAATTTAATATTGCAAACAATAATATGACAGGTAATACCAAGGAGAGCACTACTGTAATCTTCTTGCGATATCTCTTTGTCACTGCCTTACCTCCTGATTCCATATATACCCAAGACCTCTGATATTCTTTATATAGACCGGTGCAGCCGGATTGTCTTCGATTTTCTCACGGAGTCTTCTGATATTGACAGCGATTGTATTTTCATCCACAAAATCCCCTTCCAGATCAAACACATTTTCCAATATTTGTGTTTTTGAAAGAATCTGTTTCGGATTCTGAAGAAAAAGAGTCAGCATTTTCAACTCCGTTTTCGTCAGACTGATTTCACGACTCTTTATCAGGACTTTCATTTCTCCTGCGATAAATACGATATCTCCCGAAATCATCTTTCCGGCTTCCGTTTTCTCCTGTCTGCGGCGGAAATGTGCTTCTATTTTCAAAAGAAGTACCGAAAGACTAAACGGCTTTGTAATATAATCATCTGCCCCTGCTTCATATCCCATAACCTGATCCATCTCCTGATCTAGTGCTGTAAGGCAAATAATGTATGTATTATAATTGCATCTCATCCACCTTACAAATTCCAGTCCATTCCCATCCGGAAGATTCACATCACAAATGGTAACATCCACATTATTATCACTTGCAATTCTTTTCGCTTTTTTCACTGATTCTGCTGAAAAAACCTCATATCCGGATTTTTTCAGTGAAAATGTAATTCCACGATTTAAATTTTCATCATCTTCAACCACGAGTATACCTGGCATAGCATCTGCACCTCTCTTTATTAACTATTCATCTTAAAATGCTTCAATGCCTCCACAATTGCACTCTCTTTATCTTCTGGACACTGCGGTTGCCTGCTATCTTCATTTTTAGGTAAATTAGGACTTGGAACAAGTTCCAAGTCTGTCGCGGCAGTCGTCGAATTGCCCTGCAAGCAGTCCATTCTCCTCGTTGCAACGCGCAAATTCTTTCCAACCTCAATTCCACATTTTCTCTTTACCTGTGAGATATACAGATTGGAAACCTTCATGCCGGCATTATGTTCAGCCACATACTTCTTTATCTCATCATATGTAGCCTTAGTCTCTGCAGATGTTATATCCATATCATCAAGTTCAATCGTGACATTAATGTAATCATCCGGCTTTTGTTTCAGTTGGGACAAAAGAACAACCGTCTCGACTGTTGTTTCAGTTTCCAAGGGAAGTTCTTTCACTTCCTCACCATCAACAGGCACAGGAAAATTGAATACGATCTTCTTTATCCAGCTTCCGTCTTTCCTTTTCTCCGGGAACATCTCAATTCGCTCGATAAAGGCCTTCATAAACTCCTTCTGCTCCGCTTCCGTTGCGGAATGGTAGACTTCATCAAATGCCAGCAACAAGCGATAGATATTGTCTCCGGAAATCTTCTCCTGCTGGATGCTGCGGATCTGACTTTGCAATTCGCCAATCTGAACTTCGATTTCCTCTATGGTGTCATACTGCTCATCATAGCGGCGCTGCAAGTCCAAAATCTTTCTGTCATAGTGGGCATCATTGATGTCCAAGGTATCCATCTGACGCTCCAAGCGGCTTTTCGTTCCAAAGGCTTGCTTTAGCCGCCCTTGTAGGACAGCGATCTGCTTTTCCATATCTTCTGTATCAACTGCTGTTCCGATTTTCGCCTGAATCGCTTCTACAAACCGTGGATTGTTGACCATAGCGGAGATAACCTTCGCCACAAATTTGTTGATTTCCGTCTGCTCGATATTCAGACGGAAACTGCACTCATGCCCGGTAGGTGTTACCGTATTTTTGCAGTAGTAATAATACCGTGTTTTCTTGTCCTTGCTGTGCGCCTTGGCGATATTGCCGTACATACTCTTTCCGCAGCATGGGCATTTCAAGATACCGGACAGGATGTGTGCGTGGTCTGGATTGTTAACCTTTTCCCGCTTAAAAGAATTGATCTTGCGCTTTTCCTGTGCCAGATACCAATCCTCTTCGGAAATGATAGCTTCGTGTTGTCCTTCATAAACCGGGAACTCCGACTGCTCAACCACGTGCATCTCGTTTCTTGTACCCTGTTTCTTTTCTGTTCTTCGTCTGCCGTAAGCAATCTTTCCCATATAAACAGGATTGTACAATACATTTTTCACAAAATCTCTTGAAAATCCCGGAATGGTATTATTCTGTCTTAGTTTCTTAGTATAACCATTGCGGTTCAGATATTTTGCAACTCCTGCAACACCCTCATTAGTGTGAATGTAGCGGTCATAAATGACACGAATTACTTCCACTTCATCCTCTGCAATGACAAGGTTTCCATTTTCCAGTTTGTATCCATATGGAGCGAAACCGCCGTTCCATTTGCCCTCACGAGCCTTTTGCTCACGTCCTGCCATTGTCTGTGTGCGGATATTTTCTCGCTCAATCTCTGCCACCGCAGACAGCACAGAGATCATCAGCTTTCCTGCATCCTTGGAGCTGTCAATGCCATCCTCCACGCAGATCAGATTGACACCGAAATCCTGCATGAGTTGCAAAGAATTCAGAACGTCCGCTGCATTTCTGCCAAATCGGGACAGCTTAAAGACCAACACATAAGAAACATCATCTTTGCCGTCCTGGATGTCATTCAGCATCCGTTGAAACTCCTGCCGCCCTTGAATGTTCTTTCCGGAAAAGCCCTCGTCAGAATACTCCCCGGCAACGATCATATCCTCGTATGCCGCATACTTCCGCAGCTTGTCACGCTGGGCATCCAAGCTGTATCCGTCAACCTGCATCGAGGTGGACACTCTTGTATAAAGATAGCATTTAAGTTGTTTCTTTTTCAGAATCTCCACCTCCCTCATTCCTTCCTTTTACCATAAGTCCCTCGTTGCGGATATAATACTCCAAAAGCCACAGCACATAATCCGGTGCATGGCGGTTGTCCAATTCCCATTCAGTCATAGTCCGGTAAGGAATATGGACGAGCTTGCAAAAATCTTTCCGATTCAGTCCTGTGCTTTCACGCAACTTTATAATTCTGTTTTTACAATCCATCCGTCTTTTCTCCACAAAAGCAAAAAATACACGTTGCGTAATCATTATAGCATAGCCATAGCGAATACGCAACGTGTAAATTGCAAATTTTATGCAGCCTTATCCGTCAGAAGCTGCGCTTGATTACTTTCCTCGGAATGCTCCACTCCCTGCGGTGCGTCCTGTTCCAATTTATCCAAAACCTGATGTCCATATTTCTGGAGCATCTGGCTCATAACATCCACACAGCGGTCAAATGCCGCATTATATTTCGCTTCCTCATAATATTTCTTCAATAGGCGATTCCTCCATCAAAGTTCCATATCCTGTCCACGCTTCCGGGCAGGGTGTTCGTGTTCCTGTGTTTGCTTTCCTCTGATGAGGATAGAATTGATAAAAGCCCGAACCTTTTCGGATGCGATTTCCAGTGCATCCAGAAAGGGTTGGGCTTTCTGTTTGAGTTCCATATATTTTTCGTTTACCGCTTCATACCGCTGCTTCCAGATGGAAACCGTCTTTTCTGCGGAAGCCAGTTTTTCTTTCAGACGCTTGTTGTCAACATTGGCGATAATGCCATTGACCGCATAGCGTTTGAGTGTGTCGCATTCATCCGGTGTCAGCGTGATATTGTTTCCGAATGTGGCTTTTTTGCCCATTGCTTCAATGTCCTGCACTGTCAGCGCAATGGTCTTTGCCGCCTTGGTTTCCTTTTGCAAAGATTCCAGTTTCTTTTTCTGTTTTGCTGTGGCAGCTTTGGCATCCTCCAAATTCTGTTCTGCCTGTGCCACCTGCCCGGTCACAGCTTCCAGCCGCTGCTGTTCTGCCTGCACCTTGAACTGGGTCACAGTCAGATGTTCCTCGGTGCTTCCACGTTCTCCACGCTCCACATCGGTATAACCGGCGTTTCGCATGAAATTGAAAAAGTCATCCTGCAACACACTGTAGGATGACTTCAAAATCTTTTTCCCTTTTGCGTTGAGCATGGGATTTCCGTCCTCGCCAAGCACCGGCTTGGACTCCCATTTCTTACTGCGGCTGACCTGTGTGATGACCTCCTTAACGGTTCCCCGGAGGGCTTCATCCTTGCATCGCTTCGACCAAAGGATCTGCTTTTCCACCACCGGGATATAAACCACATGAAGGTGGTAGTGGTACACATCTTCGCCCAAAGCTTCGGACATTGCTCGGTTGCGCTCATCGGCGTGCATCACAGCGGAGAGGATATACTGCTCACCACCTACGATCTCCGCAGCAGCTTTGTAGGCATCGGCATAAAACTGTTTCGCAAATTCATAGCCGCCATGATTGTAGAAATAAGCGGAATTCACATCAAATACCAACTCACCGTATTTGACGGCATCCGGTTTCAGACCTCTGGTGGAGATCACGCCGTCTTGTTCCATCTGCTCAAACATTTTTACATAATCGTCCGTGGGTGCTTTGAAATGGACGTTCAGAGAAGTGCGTTCCGGCACGATGTCCTGATTGCTGTAGCTGTCCTTTTCACGCTCATTGTGTTCCTGTACCTTCGCCACATCAGCCGGTGTTTCCAAGTCCTGATTTCTGGCTACGGTACGGTCTATTCCATCATTTCTTGCCATTGGATTTTTCCTTTCTTTGAGATTTGCAACAGCGGAAGTCTGGAGAACGGCACTTTTTCAAAGTGTAATAACCCACTATGACACTTTCATCCATACTGGCTGCAAAGTGCCGTGGGCTCTCCGAGGGCTCTCCCGAGGGGGAATGCGGTCACTGCGGTGACCTCTGCTGACCAAGGCGAAAATGTCTGCGCCTTTTCCCATGGTCAGCCCGTCTGCATGAAGCTGTTCTGTGTCAACTTCCTCTTGCAGCCGGTGTCCACAGACACTTTTTCAAAAGCCTGTGGACATAGAAACAGCCCGAACGAGAGGATGTGTGCTGTTTCTATAACGAGCGTTTCACGCTCTTTTGCTGCGTACATACGTACCAGCAATGGGATTTACTCGACCTGCCGCCATTCCTCCGGAATGTCCTCCGGTACGTACGTACACGGCGAATCTCCGTAAAACCCATTTATATGAGGTCGTGCAATGGCTTCCACTCCCATGAATCCCCAAACCCGCCGTCCAGCAGAGTTGGTGATGTTGTTGCAATGCTCCAGATTGAATTTTCTGGCATTGGCAATCATGGCGTCGCTGAAGCTGCGGGCTTTCAGCGGTGCAAGGGAGTTTTCCTCGCACCACATCCGGTAGATTTCATAGAAATCCTTGGAGCTGATGGACGCATCCGCTTTGCACCGGATATATCCCTCTGATTCCATGAAATCAAAGATATTGTTGTTGTCACGCTTGACCGCTTCCCGATTTTCACGGATGCGGTCACTCTCCGTAAACTTAAAGTTGTTGGCAACAAGCCGCTGCAAGCCTTCAAATGCCCACAGGAAGATACCCTCGGCTTCAGCTTTCATCTTCTCTG
>ENA-OZFV01000917-OZFV01000917.1-human-gut-metagenome-genome-assembly--contig:-NODE-917-length-10946-cov-7.134147_pt1 | contig 10946 bp, 10 predicted proteins | sample MGYA00245110_ERZ653645 | MGnify/ENA primary metagenome ERZ653645 (study PRJEB26926, sample SAMN06165144) | human gut metagenome | biome: ENVO:00009003; feature: ENVO:2100002; material: ENVO:00002003... | reverse complement strand
TGCGGTTATAGTCTATGATATACAGACTGTGATTTGTATTGCGTGCCAGAGCCTTGACCATGGCAATACATACATCGGTTTTTGAATAATCACTGTCTGGTATCTGTATGTCTGTATTTATTGGGCGAAAGAATTTGTTTATGTTATTCTGTTGCATAATTGATTTTCTGATTCTCTTCACAAAATTATAAAAAGTACAGACTATAATAAAAATGGTCTGTAATTTTTCACTTATATTCTGAATCCTCTACTTTTTCTTGGCTCCTCCTCCGGCTGTTGCAAATCTCCTCTGAACTTCTCCCATTGTTCCTTGAATCATTCGCCTGTTGGTTTCTTCCTCTGTCGGGAGGCTTTCTAAGGGGCGATTACATACAACTCTGTACAGCTGGAGTTGTCAATATTCTCATGGTGTCAGTTCTTCGGTATAGTCTTTATGGAGTATATTTGGATTTATGTTGATGAAATGTGGCTTTCTGTAGAACTTATTTTGTGGGCATCTCGTAAACAGATACTTTTGCAGAAAACAAATGGTTATGAAGAATATAGCAATATTGATATTGGCACTTTTTCCTTTTTGTGCCTGTACCTCCGAAACGGATTTTTCCAATGATACAGATGTTATCCTTACAATGAATTATCCCATTGTCGGTACAAATCAGACTCTTTCATTCAACGACCGTGAAATAATCAGCGCTGTATATGATGGCTCATTATTTTACGGACAGAACTCCAATTATCTGGGCAATGTGCCCTCATATACAGACAATGGGGACGGTACAGTCACCGATAATGTTACCGGGCTTATGTGGAGTAGAAGTCCTGATTTGAACGGTGATGGTACAATTAACTATGATGATAAGGTCAGTTTAGAGGAAGCGGAAGAGTTTGTAAAAGAGTTTACTCTTGCCGGATATACCGACTGGAGAATACCAACCATAAAGGAGCTTTACTCACTGATTGATTTCAGTGGCATTGATATAAGTTCGTATTCCGGTACTTCTACAGATGGACTGACACCATTTATAGATACGAGGTATTTTGACTTCGGATATGGAGATTTGTCTGCCGGCGAAAGACTTATAGATGCCCAAATGCTTACTGGCACAATATATACCTCTACCACAATGGAGGGTGCAAAGACTCTTTTCGGGGTTAATTTTGCAGATGGCAGAATCAAGGGGTACGGTCTCACTTCTCCAAAGGGCGAAAAGAAATTCTATGCTTATTTTGTCAGAGATAATTCGGATTATGGAAAAAATGATTTTGTAGAAACAGGAAAAGGAACAATTATCGATAAAGCAACAGGTTTGATGTGGATGAAAGATGACAGCGGAAGAGGAATGACATGGCAGGAGGCGTTGGAGTATGCGGAGAACTACGGTTATGACGACTGGAGACTTCCAAGCGTAAAGGAACTTCAAAGTATAGTTGATTATGGACGTTCACCGGATTTCACATCGTCAGCTGCAATATCCTCCATATTCAACTGTACGCAGATAATAAACGAAGCAGGTAAGAAAGATTATCCAGCCTATTGGAGTTCAACCACCCATCAGCGATATGCTTCGGACAGGGTAGGAATCAATGCATGCTATGTATGCTTCGGAAGAGCCATGGGATATATGGGGAAGTGGATAGATGTTCATGGAGCGGGCGCTCAAAGGAGTGACCCTAAAAACGGAAATCCGGATGATTATCCCAACGGATTCGGACCACAGGGAGATGCTATCAGAATTTATAATTATGTAAGACTTGTCAGAAATGTTGAAACAGATAAATAAAACAGACGGACGTATTGTTGAAAGAACCATATATATCTTGCTGTGGTCTTTATTCCTTTTATTTCCAATTCTTATTATTGGCGGCAACGGCAATCTTAGGTGGGAAAGGGTAGTATTGGAATGGGTAAGACTTGCACCGTTTATGTTGTTCTTCATCATACATAACAGTTTGCTGATTCCTTCTTTTCTGATGAAGAGAAAATATCTTCTGTATGGCTGTGGGTTGGTAATCAGTATAGTTGTGGTGATAATGCTTTTCCCGGTATGCAGAGAAATCCAGTTCCTCGTGCTTCCCGAAAGACCTCCCTACTCAATACCAGGCATAGGGCAACAGAGGATGAGTGCCGTGTATGGGGTGCGGAATCTGTCAGACAAACTCTTGTTTATCGTTCTTATTATGGCTTTTAATCTGTTGCTGAAATATTTCTTTATACAGCAACAGAAACTCAGACTGGAGGAAGCTAAGGGCAGGGAAGCCATACAGACAGAACTGAATTTCCTGAAGAATCAGATTAGTCCGCATTTCTTCATGAATACGTTGAACAATATTCATGCGCTGATAGATTATGACCCCGATGTAGCCAAGGAAACGGTAATCTCTCTCGCGCGTATGATGAGGCACATTCTTTATGAATCTCAATCGAGACGAGTCCATATAAAGCAGGAGATGGATTTCATCCGGAGTTATGTGGAACTTATGCGATTAAAAACCTCTGAAAAGGTTTTCATTGCATGCAATATCCCGGAAAGTCTTCCAGAAAGAAGTATTCCACCGTTGATTTTTACATCGTTGATTGAGAATGCGTTCAAGCATGGTGTCAGTTTGAAGGAGAAAAGCTATATCAGTATAGATTTCTCATTTCCGGATGAAAATCACATGGCATGCCGGATAGCCAACAGCAATCATTCCGCAGACCGTCAGGGGGAACATAAGGGCATAGGTTTGGAAAACACCAGGCGACGTCTGGATATAGAGTTTCCTGCAGCCTATATTCTTGATATCAGCAAGACTCAAAATGAATATATAGTGAATATAAGCATACCAATATGATAAAGTGTATAGCAATAGACGACGAGCCTCATGCTCTCAGACAATTGGCGGAATATATAGAGGCTGTTCCGTATCTTTCTCTGGAGGGAACCTTCGAGAGTGCTGTCGATGCCTGTAGTTTTTTGCACGACAATACCATAGACCTGATATTCGTTGATATCAATATGCCGGACATCAATGGTATAGATTTTGTGAAATCATTGTCGAAAAATGTAAAGATTGTATTTATCACGGCGCACAGCGAATTTGCTTACGAAGGGTTCCAGCTTGACGCTGCCGACTATCTGTTGAAGCCCATCAGCTTTACAGATTTCCTGAAGTCTGCAAACAAGGTGAACGAGAGATATTTCCTGCAGAATAGTAGTCTGCCGGAGATCCATCAGAACAGGGATTATCTGTTTATCAAATCAGAATACCGTGTTATACGCATAAAATTCAAGGATATAAAATACATAGAGAGCAAACGCGAATATGTGAAAATCTATCTTGAAGGTAGCGAACCGATAACGTCCCTCATGAGCATAAAGAAACTGGAAGAAACCTTGCCGGATAACCTATTCATGCGTGTCCACCGTTCCTTTATAGTCAATCTGGACAAGATTACGGTAGTGGAGCGCAACAGGATAATTTTCGATAATAAGGTATACATACCAATTAGCGAAAATTATGGAGAAAAGTTTCAGAAGTATATGGAAAAAGGGCTTGTATGATTCTGTCTTCGTCCTTATGGCGGCTGTCGCATCTGCATCCTGTGATAAGGCACAAGGAGATTCGGATATGGAAGACGGCAATGACACCTTACGCCTATGTGTTGTTTCAGACATGCATGTGGGAGCATCGGAAATATTTACAGACATTGTCGGAGAGATGATGAAGGAGAATGTCGGGTGTATCATAGCGACCGGCGACCTGGTGGAAGGAGGTAAGAGCGCAACTGTTTCAGAGTTTTCACAGCAATTGTCTGAATGGGAGGAGATAACCGCTCCTTTTGTCTCAAAAGGCATAAAGATATTGCCTCTGAGGGGAAATCATGAAGACGATGTAAGAAGCGGCGCCGGTTTATGGAAAGCATTCCAGTCAGGGTATGTACATGTCGATGACGGGAATTATAGTTATGTGTATCAAGATATGTTGCTGGTGTGTCTTGACAATTATAATGGTGAGGTAAAAGTAGATATTTCATGGTTGGAGGACGAGCTTGAGAGAAACCGGGGCAAGAAGGTATTGGTATTCGGACATGAGCCTGCATTCAAGATTTTTCACGAAGACTGCCTTGACGACATTGTGCAGAACCGTAATGATTTCTGGGAAATACTTAAGCGGTACAATGTCAAGGCATACTTCTGCGGTCATGACCATTTTCTTGATGTTGCAGAAATATCAGGAGTATATCAGATCTGTGCAGGTACGGGAGGCGGTTGGCTCATGGAAAAATATAGTGACTATAATGGAGACAATGGAAACTATACGCCACATAGATTAACACATAAGTCGTCTTATGGATATATTGTGGCAGAGTGTATCCAAAATCATGTATCTGTCTTTTGGAAAAGTCTGGATTATACGGGGGATGATTATGTCATATCCGAAACAAAACTTGTTGAATATTCTAATTAAAGCAGCATTATGAAAGGTTTTGTATGGTTAATGTGTTCCATGTTTCTGCTAACAGGTTGTGGAACAACGGTTAAGGCCGTCCCGGCAGGAGAAAGGCGTTTGGCTTGGGTTGAGCAGCACCGCCACAGGCACAGGAGCCCCAAAAGGGTGGTAGTGGTCGTAGGCACAAGAATAAAGAAACGGCCTGCCAGAAGTGTTGTCATTTATTATAAGGACGCTCCATATCTGTATGCAAACGGAGTGTACTACAAATCTGTGGATAAGGACTATGAAGTGATTAAGCCGCAAGTCGGTATGGTTGTACCTGAATTACCGAGAGAAGGAGTAACCAGAATGAAGATTAAGGATGAAGTCCTTTGGGCTTATGACAGCGTATTGTATAAGGAGATACCCACACCAAGTGGCGTGCAGTTTGAAGTTCAGGGATTTATTAATGAATAATATAAGAAAAGTATGAAACGGGGATTGATTTTTTTGTCTGCAATGTTACTGATTATGCAGGCGGGTTATTCGCAGGTGAAATATCCGATAGTAGATACAGGACAGAATGAATGTTACAGCAACGACAGGGTAATTGACATGCCTGAACCGGGACAGGATTTCTACGGGCAGGATGCCTGTATACAGGGAAACCAGCCAAAGTATAAGGATAACGGTGACGGCACGGTGACAGACCTTGTTACCGGACTGATGTGGGAAAAGGATATGGGAGAAAAACTGACTTTCGAGGAAGCGAAGGAAAAAGCGGAAAAACTCAGAACCGGCGGTTATGACGACTGGCGTGTGCCGACCATAAAGGAACTGTATTCGCTCATACAGTTTACCGGAATGTCTATGGGTGAGCGTGTCATTACTCCATATATTGATACCGATTATTTCAACCAGCCAGTAGGTGACAAGAGCAAAGGTGAACGCGAGATTGATGCACAGACATGGTCTTCAACAGTCTATAAAGGCAAGACAATGGGAGGACAGACAACCGTCTTTGGTGTCAATTTCGTAGACGGAAGAATAAAGGGATATCCGCTAAGGAAAAGAAGGGAAGAAAACAAAATGTATTTCCGTATGGTCAGGGGCAATACAGAGTATGGTAAGAACCAGCTTGTAGATAACGGTGACGGTACTGTAACAGACTATGCAACAGGACTGATGTGGCAGAAAGCGGATGACGGAAATCTGTATGACTGGAAACAGGCTTTGGCTTATGCGGATACACTTTCACTCGCAGGCTATTCAGACTGGTATCTGCCCAATGCCAAGGAACTGGAATCCATAGTGGACTACAGCAGGTCACCGTTTGCTACAGATTCTCCGGCGATATCTCCATTGTTTGAGTGCAGCAAGCATGAAGTCTATGATGGTGTTGATGGATATGCATATTATTGGAGCTCAACCACTCATCTGGATGGGCCGAATCCTTGCAAAAGTGCAGTTTATGTATGTTTTGGCGAGGCATGGGGAAGAGAACCGCGTACAAATGAGTTCTGTGATGTACATGGAGCCGGGGCACAGCGCAGCGACCCTAAGTCGGGCTCATCATCAGAGTATCCCCGATTCTTCGGACCGCAGAAGGACATGCAATGCGTGTACAACGCAGTAAGATGTGTCAGAAAAATAAAATGATAAAACAGCCGGAAAGATAAAATGAAGAAGATATTGATGATGATAGTTTCTGCTCTGATGTCATTCATCCCGGCATCAGCGCAGAACGGAGACTGGCACTTTGCAGTTGTTGGCGATACGCATGTTCCCGATGCCTATACCATCAAGAAGATTATGCCGTCATTGATTGAAAACAAGGTTGAGGTTGTGGTGTTTACCGGTGATTTGGTTCAGGGTGGTAAAGGGCAGAATGCACAGGGCCTGTCTGAGGAACTGTCACAGTGGAAGGCTCTAACGCAGCCTCTAAGAGATGCAGGCATAAAGATAATTGCGATACGAGGCAATCATGAAGCAGATGTCAAGGGGAATAATCTTAAACCCTGGAAAGAACTGATTTCTCCAGACCTGAACCTGGTATCCACCTACAGAAATGTAACATTCATAGGAATGGACAATTATCTGGACGGAGAGCATACCGTTGACACAGGATGGCTGGAAAGCGTTCTTAAAGAGCTAAATAAGGATAATATCGTTGTTCCATTCGGTCATGAACCTGCATTCACCTGCGATACGTTTCATCCGGTATGTCTTGATGCCAACGAAAGCAGTAGAAACCGGTTCTGGAGTCTTCTTGAAGAGTATGGTATAGATTATTACTTTTGCGGACATACACATCAGTATAACCATTGTACCGTAACTCATGATGGAAAAACCATCCATCAGATAGTTTCCGGAGGAGGTGGCGGATTTCTTCAGCCTAAACGTGGTGGTATTCAGAATGCTGATGGATATACGGTTGAGTCTGTCGAGCTGAAGAGCGAAACCGGATATGTTCTGGTAAACATATCGGACAAAATTCTGTCTACGGAATGGATAAGTATTTATGATGAAGATGTGAAGAATAAACCTATGCCCCAACGGAAAAACAGACCGGGTGGGCAACGAAGAGGCCGATAATGCATCGTGGGTATAGCCAGAATGTATGTTAACGTACCTTTGGCTGTTAATGTGAGAGTGACCCAAAAGTCAATAATGACAACATGAGTTACTCTTTTTTCATTCTTTTTCGACGTTTCTATTAAATCACGAGAGTATAGAATAATGTAGAAACATTAAAATGAGACTACGATTTGGAACTATGAGCAGAAAATGTACATTTGTAATGTAATGATGAAGTTTAGACAAGCGAAAGTCTATGAGTGACACAAAAAGACAGTTTTCTGTTACTAAATCGTTACACTTGAGAAAAATTGAACTGAATTAGAACGTTGATTCATAAGGGTTTTGGAAAGAAAGGTTCATGAGCCTCTCTCTCTTCGCAATAAAGGGTGTAAATCAAGTAATTCGAGATTTACACCCTTTTACGCCCCAAAATGTAAAGTTGGGTATTTATTGAGAGATACAAAAGAAAAACAGGATACTATATTTGACAATAATATCCTATTTTTAATTATCGTGGCTTTAATATTATTCTCCACGTATAAACATATTCTGATAGTTAATAGCAAGCCGTTTGAATGACAATACGAAGTCTGCTCCCAATGAACCTGAAAACAGCTGGTTGCTGGATTCCGCCTTCTTAACGACTTCCGTATCGTATAATGTTACAGTAGTACCTGCTGCCTTAAAACAGAACTTTGGCAATGTGACTGCTGTTATCTGCGATATTCCGCCAAAGCCTCCACGGGAAGTTGTATGTTCTGCAAGCCCCTCAATGGCATGAGGAAATATTTCTGCGAATTTGTTCCCCAAATCAGACTTTACGTTTCCGGTATCAAAAATCAGATCAAAAGGTTTCTCGTCATAATTTATTCGTACCCGTGGCGTGTTTGAAGACAGATACATATTCGGCTCCCCGTCTGACACCTTGTGGGGAAAAATATATTTGCCAGCTTCATTGTCTATGATTATTTCCCGTGCGTCCCTTATAAAGTTATAACCAAGCACTCCGTCAAATGTAAATACAGAATCTATTTCATTGTCGGGAGGGGCAACCATAAAAACAGGATTATGATATACCAGTTCTCCGATTTTCATCGAATCTGCCGTGGCGAGTTTCACAAAACCAATCTCCATACCTGATACGGGAATAGAGTCTGCCACAATTTTCAAACCTGCTTCTTTCGCATATTTCTCTGAAACGAAATTGCCGAAAGAACAGCCTGTGTCGAAAATATAGTTTTTTGTTATGCCGTTTACTTCCACGGGGATATAAATATGCTTGCCTCTTCCTACGGTTTCAACACTCATTGGTACTGCAACGTCCAAATCAGGACGTTCAAGATAAGGCTTTGGCACATTGGCGAGTGCGTTGCCAACCTTTTCCATAAACACAAAATTGTAAAGGGCCTCAAACGGTACGGAATTTTTGAGTGCATTTACAAGGCTTTCCCCAACTTTTCCGGCTTGCTCATACATGCCCAGATTTAAAAAGTTCATGCCTTGCAAAGCTGCCATACCTATTGAGGTTTGCCCATCCATTTCATTTTGGTGATGCAACAACAAACTGTCAAGGGCGACAGTGGCATTTTCCAACTTGTTGAATCCAATACCTAACTGTGTGTCTGCTATAAGATTAAGCATCTTTATACTCACAGAGTCTTTTAATTTCGGATATTCATTTCTCAATTGGAACAAATCTCCGCCGTTCAGAATTTCCCCCATTTTCACATCGGCCTGTGTTTGTGAATAAACAGAACTATACCCTAATAAAAAAGTGATAAGGAGAAATGAAAGTCTATTTATGATTCTCATATTAAATTGTATGATGTATAAAGCAAATATAAGCATAATACATGAAAAAGAGCACAAAAAATACATTTGATTACTCCTTTCTGCAAATGCAAACAGTTTAACAATTATAACTTAAAACCTCTACTTTTTTCCTGGTTCCTCCTCCGGCTGTCGCAAATCTCCTCTGAACTTTTCCCATTGTTCCTTGAGCCATTCGCCTGTTGGCTTCTTCCTCCGTCGGGAGGCTTTCTATCCTGTCTTTGGCAAATTCTGATGTCGGTACATGATTTTGGGGCTACGTCTCTTTGAACATGAGGGAACTCATCGAAAATGCGTGTGCCCGTTAGGCAGGGTCGGGCATGACGAGTCACCTTTTTAGGGGGGTGATTGCACGGTTTGATAATGCTATTATTGGTTTCTGATAAGTATCTGGTTATTTAAGGTGTCTGTTGCTTTTTCCACACCCTGTTTCCTGAATAGCTGTATCTTCAAGAGATATCGCCTGCATGCCCATTTGTTTCAGGCAACAAGAACAATGCATGCATTTGATGCAGTTTAAAACAGAAAAATTGCGAATGTGATATAGTTTTTGGGCAACTTTGTTGTCTAATAGGCAAAAACAAAGAAAACTGAGATGAACGCGAAGGAACAAAAGTTTATGGAAATCATCCGAAGGCATGAGCGCACGCTCTATACCGTCTGCTACATGTTTTCAGAGGATAAGGATGAGGTGGACGACCTGTATCAGGACATCCTCGTCCGATTATGGCAAGGCTTTGATGCCTTTGAGGGGAGAAGCGACGTAAAGACATGGATTTATCGTGTCAGCCTGAATTGTTGCATCAACTTCAGCCGCAGACAGAAGAAGCGGCGGGAGGGTTTCCATCTCGACGCGGCATTCCCGGCGGAAGGGGACAGCCTGGAAAGGAAATTGCAGATAAAGCAGCTTTATAAGCGTATCAATACGCTGGGACTGGTGGACAGAAGCGTCATTCTGTTGTGGCTCGAAGGCCTGAGCTATGACGAAATGAGTGCTATCCTGGGTATTTCTGTCAAGAATGTCTCATTCAAGTTGGTACGCATCAAGGAACAACTCAAAAAAATGTCAAATCTCTAAAGTGAAAACCGTATGGAAAATCAGTTGGAAAAAGAATTGCAGGCGTTACAGTCGGATTATAACCGGTTCAAGGAAGCGCTGGAAATGCAGGCCATGAGGAGTGAAAGGTTGCTTAAGTCGCTGAGACGGGGACCGGTGCTGGCGGTCAACCGGGAATTCCGGCACAGAATGTGGATGGATGCACTGACGGTGCCTGCCGTATTCGTTATTTGCATTTATACGCACTGGCCCGTCATCTTTGGGATATTGGTGTCGTTGTGGGCTTTGACGGATCTGGGCATCAGCTGGTGGGTGGCCCGCAAGTTGGGGATGAGCCGTCTGCTGGACGGCGACGCGCGTGCGGTGGCAGAAAAGATTGCCGGTTACCGCAAGTTTTATTTCCGGTCGCTGATGATAAGCCTTCTCCCCCTGACGGTGATGCTGGCCTATATCTTTGTGCATCTCTGTGAGCGGGCCGCCCATCCTGCGGCCGTGCAGCAAATCGCGCTTGCCGGCATTGTCTTTGTCGCGCTGGCGGTAGCGATAGCCGTAGACCGGTATCGGAAGCATGTGGAGCGGTGCAATGACGTGTTGAGGCAATTCGAAGAGTAGTAGCCGGTTCTGCTCCTTTTTTTCATGGAGGCACGCCCGTGGTCCCTGCGTCTTTTGCCGGTCGGTCGGTCCGTCCAGCCGGTTTTGTTCCATCCCGTGACGGGTGCAGAGGGTGGGGGAAACGGGGATTTCACGGGCGTGCATTGCCGTGTTCTCATGACGCACTGGGGTGGTCGGAACAGCGTGGCGCGTTTCCTTCCAACAGTTGGTAGTTTAGAAAAAACAACAGTACTGACAGTTTTTTCTATCCTTACTTTAGTTTTTTCTATCCTTACTTTAGTTTTTCCTGTCCTTACTTTCGTAAAATGGGGGTGTTTTTGTGCTGTTTGAAGGTGCCGTTACGGAAATGCCGGCGGGCAGTTTTGATTCTGAAAACTCCGTTTTTGATTTGCCGTGGCGCTCGCCTTTCACTATCTTTTCATAAGATAGGATGCGGCTCGGCCATGTCAAGTCT
>ENA-OZFV01000909-OZFV01000909.1-human-gut-metagenome-genome-assembly--contig:-NODE-909-length-10995-cov-6.754205_pt1 | contig 10995 bp, 9 predicted proteins | sample MGYA00245110_ERZ653645 | MGnify/ENA primary metagenome ERZ653645 (study PRJEB26926, sample SAMN06165144) | human gut metagenome | biome: ENVO:00009003; feature: ENVO:2100002; material: ENVO:00002003... | reverse complement strand
ATCTTGCGGTTGTTGCGGCGGCTGAGGGGCTTGTCCGGGTCGGGCAGCTCGAAGCTCAGTGCTTCCAATGCCTTTTCCTGCTGGGGTGCCACCTCGCCGTACTTGTTTTCGCAGTCGAACACATGACGCTCATGGATGTGGGGAGTGCTTTCATCCAGATGCAATGCCCAGTCCAGCACATGAACATGGTCGCCATACTTGGCTTTGAACTCCTCGATGAACTCGGTGACGATGTTCAGCAAGTCCTCTGCGGAGGCATGGTCGTCCATTGTTCCCAGCTGATAGATAGTTTCTTCCGGGCAGGTCTTGCGGCTGGACAACAGGTCGGGAATGGAGCGGTTGCGCTCCGTGTGCCGAATCTTGGCGTTGCGCTCGTTCTGGCTTTCCACAAAAGCCGTGTAGTGGGTTTCGTAGAATTGACGTTCCACATCTGAGAAGGTTGTCGCCAAATCATCCGGGTCTTGTGGGTCAAGAGCCGAACGGAAACCGTGGAAGCAGTCCCAGTAGATGTTGCCCTTGGCTCGTTCCGGGTCGATGTGCTCACTGTTGGCAAGGTTGAAACTGCGGTCATTGTGCTTGGGGTTGTAAGTGCCGTGTGCTCCGGCTCGTCCGTTGTGTCGTGTTAATTTCAGATAGACATCCCTCTTTTCCTGTATTTTTGTGTACGGCCACTCATGCTCTCATGCTATTAGATCACAAGAGTAATACAATTCTTCCAAGCAAAGGGTCATGCATTTCAAGATCAAGTCTTGAAATCTCTTCTCTCGGAATCGAGAGGTAGTCCTTTCAGAAAAGGATTTATGTGGTTGTCATACTGCAAAGAAAGTGACCTATCGCTCCTTCCCTCAGTGGGAGATCATGGCGTTTGTCGCTTTCCGCTTAGAAGAGTTTGCTTTCGCTCTGCAAGAAAAGTATAACAGAGAAACTTGGAATCGAACAGGAACTGAGAGTTCCTAATTTTCGGTGAAAGTAGGAAGCATCGTTCCCATTTCTTGTTGCATCGCTATTCTTTCTTTGCGGGGAATCATTAAGATGCTGCATCTCTGTAATTATCATAGCACCTGAAATTGCAAAAGTCGTGGACTTCGTAGGCCTATTATTGTCCCCCTAAGTGAACCCGTTTTGATTACTTTTTCCTGATTTTGGTATAAGGTTTAGCAGGAGCTTCTTTCATTTCAACAGCTTGCCGGGAGAGTGCGCAGCAGCGGAGCTGCTGGATCTGCCGCCATTTTGCGCCAGATAATACCCAGTAGGATATGACGCACAGCATCATATCACTGGGCAAGGCGTTCCCCCTTGACTCCCTTCAAAGGGCTGCGGTCTCGCCTGTCGGCTCGGTCGGTGCTTCAAAATGCCTGCGGCCTTTTGAGATTGCCACTGGCGACCCGCACCTCTGCACTCTTGCTCCGGGCAAGCTGACAGGCAAAGATTTGCGAATCCCTGCCCGCAGCTCGTCCGGCTTTTTCAGTTGGCCAAATTGACCAACTGATTTTGCCTGTTCCCAAAATGGTAACAGGCAGATAGACGGTCTGATAACGGCCATCCCACCCTGATTCCCATTTTGGGGAATTGGGTAGGAGCTGGTAAGTGCCGTTTCCCGTCACTTACCACTCTTGGCAAACTGTCAACCTGACACTTTGCCACCCCCCTATAAAGGAGAACTTTGGCGTTTTGCTGCGTACGTGCGTACGCAACAGGCGGCTTTCTTTGTACGCACGTACGCAGCGAAAGACCGAAAACGCACCATATAGGGGGATCAAAAGCGGGTCATGCCCGCCAGCCATTGGGGGTGAGGTCGGGCTGCACAAGGGCTTCGATGCCCACAAAGCCCCGGACACGCCGCCCGGACGAGTTGACGATGTTGTTGGTGGATTCCAGATTATACCTGCGCTGGTTGGCGATCAGCGCATCGCTGAACCCTCGTGCCTTGATCGCATTCAGGCTGTTCTCCTCGCACCACATCTTGTAGACCTCATACAGCTCTTTCGAGCTGGTACAGGCATCCGCCTTCAGGCGGATGTAGCCCTCAGATTCGAGGAAATCAAACACATTGTTGTTGTCCCGCTTCACCAGTTCCCGGTTGCGCTTGGCACGGTCACTCTCGGTGAACTGGAAGCCATTCTTCACCAGCCGCTGCAAGCCCTCAAATGCCCACAGCAGGATGCCCTCGACCTCTGCCGCCATCTTCTCGGCAATGTCCGGGTCGTCCACACGAGACAGGGGCTTGTCCTTGGTGGTCAGGATGAGCTGACGGCGATAGAAACCGTCCGAGCGATCATACAGAGCCTGCAGGTCGCCGTTGCTGAACGCCAGCAGACGGGCGTACATCCAACCCTGATAGCTCTGCTTGCCCTTGCGCTCCAAGTCCATCTGCCCCTGCGCGGTCACGATGGACTTGACATAGTTGGTCTGGCGCAGGGCTTCCATCCGCATATCATCGTCCACGCAGAGCAGGGTGTGCTCCAGATCGGCACGGGCAAAGCGGTTCTCCGAGATCTTGCCGATGCTGCCATCCTTCATGTTGCAGCCGAACAGCCGGGACAGCACAACGCCGATCTGCGATTTGCCCTCGCCGCCGCTGCCCTTGATGACCATCATGCGCTGGCCCTTGTTGCTGGGGATCAGGCAGTACCCGATGAACTCCTGCACCGTGGGAATGTCCTCCGGGTAGAGCAGGTCGGACAGGAACCGCAGCCAATGGGTGGGCTGTGCAGCTTTCGGGTCATATTTGACCGGGAGCCGGTTGCGGACGATCTCCGGCTTGCCCTCCTGAAAGGTGCCGTCCAGATACAGGGTTCCGTTTGCCAGCGCGATACGGTCGGTGACAGGCGGAAAGTCCTCCACCTGTGCCGCCAGCTTCAGCACGTCCACCACATTGGTGACCTTCTTAGCAAGGTTCGCCCCAACGTATTCACGCATCATCTCAAAGATCTCGCAGCGCAGGGGCATGGGGTCCACCATTCTGCCGTCCGGGGTGAAAAATGCGCCATTCGAGTAAAGCAGCTGATGGCTGCTCAGGAAATCGTCACAGAACAGGGATTCGTTGAAAAAGCCCTTCTTGAACCATGCGGGGGTAAAATTACTCATAGGCATTCCATCCTTCCGTAGCAACTGGGAAATCAACGTCCTGCCGTTCTCCCTGCATGGCTTTCCTGCCCCCTTCCGGCGGCGTTTTCCGGATCTCCTTCTCAGGGTCATCGCCGGGTATCCCATGCAGACGGTCATGTGGTTTTCAAGGTCCAACGGGCAAAACGGCAACAAAAAAGCCGTCACAAAACAGACCAGCCCTGCCTTCGCTTTTTCTGGAAGGTCATGCTAGTCGGTTATGTAACGGCTGAAAGCCAAAATGTTCAGCCCCGCAGGGCCTGAACGAATATGTAAAAATATGGTATATTCAATTGTTGGGATAGATTACCACAAAAATCGCAGTGTGTCAACAAAAAACTTTGAAGATGTGCTGATTTCGGCAGCTTGCAAGAAAAAGCAAGGGAAACTTTGGCAAAAAGAGAGAGGGCTGGACGACGCCTACCCTCTTGACAAGGCAATAATAGTCAAAAAGTTTCGTACCCATCTTCATCCCGGTTTCGTCCCGGTTTGCAGAATGCCCTTGCAATCCGAAAGGAGCCGTGCTATAATGCCGCTGTAATTGAATCAGAAATCTTCAGGGCAGGGTGCGATTCCCTACCGGTGGTACAGCCCACGAGCCGTAAGGCATGATTCGGTGAAACTCCGAAGCCGACAGTACAGTCTGGATGAAAGAAGATACCAAGCGCAGAGCCCGCACGGTTCGGCGCTTGTGGAGGCTGCTCTGGGATGCGTTTGCATTCTGGAGCTTTCTTTTTTGCACAAGGGTCCCTTGTGTCTTTTCGGCTTGCCCTGAACGTTTTTGTTCAGGGCTTTTTCTTTTGGAGGCGACACGATGAACGACAAAGAGTATATGCGTCTGGCTTTGCAGCTTGCAAAAAAGGGTTGCGGATGGACATCTCCCAACCCGATGGTGGGTGCCGTGGTCGCAAAAGAGGGCAGGATCATCGGACAGGGCTGGCACCAGAGATACGGTCAGGCTCATGCGGAGCGCAATGCGCTGGCATCCTGCACCGAAGATCCGCAGGGAGCGACCCTGTATGTGACATTGGAGCCGTGCTGCCATTACGGAAAGCAGCCGCCCTGCGTGGATGCGATTCTGGACGCGGGCATTCACCGGGTGGTCGTGGGTTCTGCTGACCCGAATCCGCTGGTGGCTGGAAAAGGAATTGCAATCCTGCGCGCACACGGCATAGATGTGACCGAAAATGTTCTGCAAGAGGAATGCGATGCGCTGAACAAGGTGTTCTTCCACTATATCACCACAAAACGCCCCTTCGTTTCCATGAAATACGCCATGACGATGGACGGAAAAATCGCCACATACACAGGCGCTTCCAAATGGATCACCGGGGAAATTGCCCGGAATCATGTTCAACGGCAGCGACACCGATTCCGCGGCATTATGGTGGGAGTCGGAACCATCCTAGCAGATGACCCGCTGCTGACCTGCCGGATAGAGGGTGGCCGTGATCCCGTCCGGATCATCTGTGATACACATTTGCGGACACCGCTGCAATCACAGGTGGTCATGACCGCCAAACAGGTTCCGACCATTCTTGCGACCTGCTGCGGCGACCCGGAGAAGCAGGCGGCATATCAACAGGCCGGGTGCCGGGTCCTTTGTCTGGAAGCGCATTGCGGTCATGTGAATCTTCTGCAACTGATGGAACAGCTGGGGCAGGAGCAGATCGACAGCATTCTGCTGGAAGGCGGCGGAACCTTGAACTGGTCTGCACTGGAAAGCGGCATCGTGCAGCAGGTACAGGCTTACATTGCCCCGAAGCTGTTCGGAGGAAGGGATGCCAAAGCACCCATTGAGGGTGCAGGTGTCCCGCTTCCGGATGCTGCATTCCGCCTGAAGAACAGCCGATTGGAACAGCTTGGCAAAGATTTCCTGATCGAAAGTGAGGTGGAGTACCCGTGTTTACCGGAATCGTGGAAGAAGTCGGAACAATAAAATCCATCAATCGGGGACAGCATTCTGCCGTACTGACTGTTCGTGCAAAAACGGTTCTGGAAGGAACCAGGATCGGCGACAGCATCGCCGTCAACGGCATCTGTCTGACCGTCAGGCAGCTCTTCCCGGATAGCTTTGCTGCGGATGTCATGCACGAGACCTTGAACCGCTCTGCACTTGCACAGCTCACCGTTGGAAGTGCTGTCAATCTGGAACGTGCCATGCCGGCCAACGGACGTTTTGGCGGACACATCGTAGCAGGCCATGTGGATGGCGTCGGACGCATTGCTAATATCCGAAAAGACGATACGGCTATCTGGTACACCATTCATGCAGATCCTGCGATCCTTCGCTATGTCGTTGAAAAAGGCTCTATCACAATAGACGGTATCAGCCTGACCGTGGCTGCGGTGGAACCTACGGGCTTTTCCGTGTCCACGATACCGCACACCGTCCGTCAGACGAACCTGAACCAACGGCACAAAGGGGATTTTGTCAATTTGGAAACCGATGTTGTTGGAAAATATATCGAGAGGCTGCTTCCATCAGAAACACCGAAGCAAAACACGCTCACAAAAGAAATGCTGCTGCGCTGCGGCTTTTAAGGAGAGTTTACGATGAACTTCAATACCATTCCCGAAGCTTTGCAAGACCTGAAGCAAGGAAAAATCATTCTGGTAACGGATGACCCCGACCGTGAAAACGAGGGGGACTTCATCTGTGCTGCCGAATTTGCCACCACCGAAAACGTCAACTTTATGGCGACCCACGGCAAAGGTCTGATCTGTATGCCGATGTCCGAGGCTTTCGTCCAGAAGCTGCAATTTCCGCAGATGGTGCAGTATAACACCGACAACCATGAAACGGCATTTACGGTGTCCATCGACCACGTTTCTACTTCTACGGGCATTTCTGCCGCAGAGCGTTCCATTACGGCGATGGCTTGTGTGGACGATCACGCAAAAGCAGAAGATTTCCGCAGACCGGGCCATATGTTCCCCCTTCTGGCAAAAAAGAACGGTGTGTTGGAGCGCAACGGTCACACGGAAGCAACCGTTGACCTGTGCCGTCTGGCAGGGCTGAAAGAATGCGGCCTGTGCTGCGAGATCATGCGGGAGGATGGCACGATGATGCGCACCGCTGAACTGGCAAAGCTGGCAGAGCGTTTCCAGATCAAATTCATCACCATCCGTGATTTACAGGAGTACCGCAAGTGTCACGATAAACTGGTCGATCAGGTGACGGCAGTGAACCTGCCCACCAAGTATGGCACCTTCAGAGCTTATGGTTTTGTGAGCCGCCTGAACGGAGAGCATCACATTGCACTGGTAAAAGGTGACATTGGCGATGGAAAGGATATTCTGTGCCGCGTCCACTCGGAATGCCTGACAGGAGATACATTTGGCTCTTTGCGTTGTGACTGCGGCCAACAGCTGGCCGCTGCCATGACGCAGATTGAAAAAGAAGACCGGGGTATCCTGCTCTATATGCGGCAGGAAGGCCGGGGCATCGGTCTGATCAACAAGCTGCGTGCCTATGAACTTCAGGAGCAGGGCATGGATACGCTGGAAGCCAATCTCGCTCTGGGGTTCCATGGAGATGAACGGGAGTATTATCTCGGCGCACAGATCCTCCGGGAACTTGGCGTAAAAAGCCTGCGCCTGCTTACCAATAACCCGGACAAAGTATATCAGCTCTCCGAGTTTGGGCTGGAGATCTCCGAGCGCGTACCCATTCAGATGACGGCGACCCCGTATGACCTGTTTTACCTGAAAACGAAGCAGGCACGGATGGGGCATCTTCTGGAATATTAACAACGAAAGAGGTATTTAAAAATGAAAACATTTGAAGGCAAGCTGGTTTCTCAGAACGTCAAGGTCGGTATCGTAGCTGCCCGCTTCAACGAATTTATCACGTCCAAACTTCTGAGCGGAGCAATGGATGGTCTGCTCCGGCACGATGTGCAGGACGCTGATATTCATGTTGCATGGGTTCCGGGTGCTTTTGAGATCCCACTGGTTGCCTCTAAAATGGCAAAAAGCGGAAAGTATGATGCTGTGATCTGCCTTGGTGCTGTGATTCGCGGTTCTACCAGCCATTACGACTATGTGTGCAATGAGGTTTCCAAAGGCATTGCCACGGTCTCGCTGGAAAGCGGGGTTCCCGTCCTCTTTGGTGTTCTGACCACCGAAAACATCGAACAGGCCATCGAGCGGGCAGGCACCAAAGCAGGTAATAAAGGCTATGACTGTGCAGTCAGTGCCATCGAGATGGTAAACCTGCTCCGGGAAATGGATACCGCCGCAGAGTAAAATACACGCAGGAGTTTGCCATGATCGTTATAAAGACCCGACAGCCTGACCCGGAATTAGAGCAGAAGATCCGGATGCTTCTGGAACGAGAGCACATCGAGGCAGAGCAAATATCCATTGATTCATGGGAGAAGTTGGTTCTTCCGGGGCTTACACTGGACGGAATGACCCACGAAGTGTCGTGCAACGGCAGAAAAGTCTCCCTTACACGACTGGAGTTCGATTTGCTGCTGATGCTTGCCTCCCACGAAGGACAAATCTTCTCAAAAGAAGAGCTTTTCCGTGCTGTGTGGGGACAAAACTGTGACGACACCTTAAAGGTCGTGGCAAATACCGTTTCCAATCTGCGAAAGAAGCTGGCCGGCTGCGGTAGCTTTATCCGCACTACCCACGGCGGCTATGCTTTTGTAAGCCAAAAGGAGAACGACCCGGCATGACCAGGATCTTATTTATTTGTCTCGGAAATATCTGCCGAAGCCCGATGGCGGAGTATGTGATGAAAGACCTTACGTCCAAGGCAGGACTATCCGAGCAATTTGAAATCGCATCAGCCGCCACCAGTGCATGGGAAATCGGAAATCCGGTCTATCCTCCTGCACGGCAGAAGCTGGCAGAACATGGCATCGACTGCAACGGCAAGACCGCCCGGCAGATGACCCGGCTGGATTATGCACGGTATGATCATCTGATTGGCATGGACGAAAGTAATCTGTGCGACATCCTGCGGCTTGTCGGCGGAGACCCACAGCATAAAGTCTCGCTGCTGATGGCGCATACGGATCATCCCCGTGAAGTGGCAGACCCATGGTTCACGGGAGATTTTGAAGCCACATGGCAGGATATACTGGAAGGATGCACGGCATTGCTTGAGGAACTGCGATCATAACAGATTATCATAAAAACGGACGGATGTCTGCCAGTTGATAGACATCCGTCTCTTTTTTTATTTCAAATCATCTTAAAATACTTCAGTGCCTCCCGGATGGCTTTTTCCTTCTCCGGCGGGCACTTGAGCTGCTTGGGGTTCTCAGCCTTAGGCTTGTTGTAGTTCTGCCGCTCCTTGATGCCGCATTTCTGCTTGACCTGTGCAATATAGAGGTCGCTCACGTTCAGACCGGTGTGTTCCTTGACGTACTCCCGGATCTCTTCATAGCTAGCCTTGGTCTCCGCAGCAGTCACGTCCAACTCATCCATCTTCAGGTCTACCGTGATCTTCTGGTAGACATCTAGTTTGGACAATGCGCATACCGTTTCGATATGCTCACTGTGGGGGAACATATCCACCGGCGTGCTGCTCTCCACTTTGTATCCCTTCCGGGTCAGCAGCTCCAGATCCCGGGCCAGCGTGACCGGGTTGCAGCTCACGTAGACCACACGTTTCGGGGCCATGCAGGCCACGCTTTCGATAAACTGCGGCGTAGAGCCCTCCCGCGGCGGGTCCATAAAGATCACGTCTGCGCGTTCACCAGCCGCAGCGGCTTCGCCGATCCACCGGGTGGCATCTGCGGCAAAGAAGCGGGCGTTCTTCACGCCATTGTGCTTTGCATTGCCTATGGCATCGTGCACCGCTTCGCGGTTCACCTCCACGCCCACTACCTGCTTTGCATGGTCGGCGGCGGTCAGGCCGATGGTTCCGATGCCGCAGTAGGCATCCAGCACCACTTCTTTGCCGGTGAGATGCGCCGCGTCCACCGCAAGGCCGTACAGCACTTCGGTCTGGGTATGATTGATCTGGTAAAAGCTGCGTGGGCTGATGGCATAGGTCTTGCCGCAGAGGGTATCCAGAATGAAGCCCTTGCCGTACAGCACCTTTTCCGCTTCACCCAGCACTACGCTGGTTTTGCGGTCGTTCACGTTCTGGACGATGGTGGTGATGGCCACGCCCTGCTTTCCGGCTTCGGTCAGCAGGGCTTTGACAAAGTTCTTGGCACCCGGCAGCACCGGCTGAGCCGTCACCAGCACCACCATCACCTGCCCGGTCATGACGCCACGCCGCAGCAGGCAGTGACGCAGAAGGCCGGTGCCCTTATCCTCATTGAAAGGCTGGTAATGGCAGGCGCCCGCTGCCGCACGCACGGCCAGCATGGTCTTGTCCAGCACTTCGTCCTGCAAAAGGCAGCTTTCCACCGGCAGCACCTTGTGGCTGTTTGCCGCGTAGATGCCGGAGGTAAGTTTTCCACCCCAGCCGGTGGTAAAGGTGGAGATCACCTTGTTGCGGTAATGATAAGGGTCCTTCATGCCCCGGATGGCGTTCACCGGGCCGTATTTGCCCAACAGCTTTTTCACGGTGGCTTCCTTCTGCTTCAGCTGCTCGGCATAGTCCAGCCCCAGCAGCGGGCAGCCGCCGCAGTTCTTGGCTCTCAGCTTGCAATCCATGTTTCTCTCTCCTTTTATCCGTAGGGGTCATACAGATCGTATTCTTCCGCTTCCAGGTGCTTTTCCTCCAGCACCTTCATGGCCTGTTCCAGCTCGCTCTGGCCGCAGCCGCTCTCGCTGACCAGCGCGTGCACCGCCGCCGCAAGGTCGCCGCCAAAGAGGGTGTCCAGCCGTTCCCGCATACTCCACACGTTGTAGGCGCGCCGGGTGATGGCCGGAGTGTAGGTATTGCGGTTGCCCTCCTTGCCGCTTTTCACCCAGCCCTTTTCTTCCAGCCGGTAGAGAAAGTTGAGCACGGTCGCCGGTGCCCAGCCCTTTGCGCGCAGCTTTTCGTCGATATCCCGCCGGGTGACGGGCGCACGGCAGGCCCACACCGCCAGCATCACCTGCTCCTCTGCCGCCGAAAGCGGCTTTACACTGTCCGGGATGCCGTACATCCTGCTGTTCTCCCTCCTTTTGGCATCTTTTTTGCTTTTACGTTTGTCTTTGTTTTATTATTATACCAATTTCTGCGCCAAAGCGCAAGAGCCGGAAACGCTGATGGAATCAGGCTTTTCCGGCTCTATTTTACATTTGTCTTTGTTTTTGTTTTTCTATCAAGGACATTTGTGTGCTTTGTGCCCGCACAGGGGCTTTTGCGCCGTATCTTTGTGCAAAGATGCTCTTGTTTTCATCCCTGCAAAACCGGTATACTACGGCTACAGCAATCAACAGAACGCACCGCAGAAAACCGCGGTGCTGTGCGATACAGGAAAGGGAGAGTTCATTATGGCACGAGTTTACAACTTCAGCGCAGGCCCCAGCATGCTGCCCGAGAAGGTGCTCAAGCAGGCACAGGCAGAGCTGCTCGAGTATGGCGACAGCGGTCAGAGCGTGATGGAGATGAGCCACCGCAGCAAGTGGTTCGATGCCATCATCAAGGACACCGAGGCCACCCTGCGCCGGGTAATGAACATTCCTGACAACTACAAGGTCGGTTTCTTTCAGGGCGGTGCCACCCAGCAGTTTGCCATGGTCCCGCTGAATTTCATGACCACCGGCAAAGCAGATTACCTTGTCACCGGCAACTTCTCGAATCTTGCCGCCAAGGAAGCCGCCAAGTTCGGCGAGGTGAACATCGTTGCTTCCAGCAAGGACAAGAACTTCACCTACATCCCGGACGTGAACGCCATCAACTATGATAAGGATGCCAGCTACATCCACATCTGCCAGAACCTGTCTCTTATACACATCTCCGAGCCCACGAGACGGAGCTACATCTCG
>ENA-OZFV01000905-OZFV01000905.1-human-gut-metagenome-genome-assembly--contig:-NODE-905-length-11041-cov-6.143819_pt1 | contig 11041 bp, 7 predicted proteins | sample MGYA00245110_ERZ653645 | MGnify/ENA primary metagenome ERZ653645 (study PRJEB26926, sample SAMN06165144) | human gut metagenome | biome: ENVO:00009003; feature: ENVO:2100002; material: ENVO:00002003... | reverse complement strand
TGTCGTTATAGGATGGTAGGATGCTGCATGCCTACACTATTGCTGAATAGTTACGTGAAATGGAACGCTTTCGATAAGCCATGCGCAGAACAGAGCTCGCTCAAGTTATGCCATGGCGAGAAAGGGTATCATGAAGTGAAACTATTTAGTATAGACGATATGAAATTCAACGAAATAACCAAGAAATGGGAATCTCCCTTCTGGCATCCTGCGGTGACAACAGATGCCGTGGTGTTCGGATTCGACAAAGAAGACCGATCGCTCCAGGTGCTCCTGATCAGGAGGGGTAATGCCAAGCCTGGCGAGGCGCCTGCTTTCGAAGGTTATTGGGCTCTCCCAGGCGGTTTTCTCCAAAAGGAGGAAACGACTGATGAATGCGTTCACAGAGAGTTGTTTGAAGAGTCGTCCATGAAATTGTTCAATAACGAAAGCGGCATTAGGCCGGAGTTTATAGAACAACTGAAAACATATTCCGCACGCGGAAGAGATCCCCGTGAATTCGTCATCACCGTCGCCTACTGCGCGCTTGTAAAAAAAGAAAAGTACGAAATCAAAGGAGGTGATGATGCCGTCGAAGCCAGATGGTTCCCGGTCGATGTTCTACCTGAACTGAAGATAGCATTCGACCATGCTCAGATCATACAAGATGCAGTAGAAATGCTGCGTGAAAGGATCCACTTCGAACCAATCGGATTCCACCTGCTCGACAAGGAATTCACCATGCCTCAATTGCAGAATATATATATTGCAATATTGAATCCTTCCGAGGAAGACAAAAACTTGCGAGACAGAAGGAATTTCCCCAAGAAAATGCTGAAGTTCGGCTATATCAGGGAAACAGGCAAAAAGCTGACAGGCAACCCCTATCGTTCGCCCAAGTTATATACTTTTGACGAAGAGGCGTATGCTGCCGCAAAAAAGATTGGCATGAGACTGGAATTCTAATCATAGATCTGCGTGGACCTCTCTTATCCGGAGAGGTTTAAAAGGCGCCAGTTTCCAATGTGTACCCGTTACGCATTGGCTCTCGTAAAGCAGAGTCATTTCTGTTGCCTATAACCAAAATTTCATTGCGTAAAACTTACGATAAGTAATTAACATTTAAAAAAAAGCAATTATGGAAAGATTTGATGACATTTGTCCGGAAAATGAGTTCGAGGACAAGAATTACAACGAGGAGTACGATCGGGAATACTCTTTCGATCAAGGCTACGAGTGGACCGAAGAAGATGCTTGGGATGCTTTGACCGACGGTATGTATGGTGATATGCCAAGCAATCCGTTGGAATACGATGCAATGATGGACGCCATGGGCTTTTAACATAATTCGTTCGAATATGAAAAAGAGTATCACAAAATCAAAGCATAAGGCTGCTCCAAAGGACAACCATGTCCAGCGCGTTTTCAATCTGATCATTCTCGACGAGAGTGGATCGATGTCAAGTATTGCAGGACAGGCGATATGCGGACTCAACGAAGTCTTCCAGACCATCGGAAAGGCTCAAAAAGAACATCCGGGACAGCAGCATTTTATCTCGTTCGTGACTTTCAACAGCACAAAGATCAGAACAGTCTTTGATCGCCAAGCGGTAAGATCCGACAAGGAAATCATGTGGACTGACTATATGCCGAACAGTTGCACCCCGTTGTATGATGCGATGGGAGAATCTCTGAACAAATTGAAAAAGCACGTTGGTGATGATGATGTCGTTTTGGTGACAATCATTACTGATGGCTACGAGAATGCTTCAAGAGAATATAGCGGGCATGGTATCAAGAGACTTGTAGCAGAGCTGAAAGAGAAAGGTTGGGTCTTCGCTTATATCGGCACTAATCAGGACGTGGATGCGGTTGCTGACGACATGGGGATTGGTAGCAGAATGCGTTACCAATATTCCCCCGAAGGTGCAGCCAGGATGTTTGCACAAGAGCGCGTTAGTAGGAAAAGGTTCTTTGACAGGCTGGCAACTCAAGGTAAAAGTATTATAAAGGATAAGCGCTTTGACTATTTTGAGTCGGAAGAAGAGTCAGGGGAAGAGCCTGAAACTGCTCGGGACAAGATTGGCGATACTTCTTCTCCCAGCGATAGCCAGGAAGCGGAAGGCAAGGAATGGCAGGAGGCTGGCCAGGAGCAAGTATCTTCAGAAGACAACGAAGCGGCAGAAGGCCCCGAAAGGCCAAAGACCTTTTTTGGGAAAATGATGAATGGTATTAGGGCTATAATATGTCCTAAAAAATGATTTTTTAAAAGTATGGAAAAGGTAAAAATGTTAGGCGCTATGCCATGTGCCATAGCAGCCTGTGTGTGTCCCATTCCTGGAGATATAGCAAAACGTTGCCATTCTCTCACTTTGGACAGAGAATCTCAGAGATGTCAAGGATAGATGGTGTGAATTAATAGAAGTGAGAACCGTATAAATTGTGAGAATCATGAATATTTGGATAATCGTTGCACTTTACTGGATAGTATGTTGCGTTTTGGTATATGTGCTTGCACATATAAACGGACAAGTGGCTTATCGCAGAATGATGAAGCAAAAGACTACCTTTTGGGAGCATCTGCTCATCGTCCTGTTTAGCCCATTGGCAGCTCCTATTATGCTATTTGCCTTAGCGTATCATGGCTGCATCAATCTGTATTATAGAAACCGTCCAAGACCGCTGCCCAAAAAGATGAAAAAGTATATGAAGAAAGATTGCGTGTTGGACGAGAACAATCAGACCGTCTCATTGGCGGAGTACAACTACAGGCATGCCACGGCATATACCTTGGATGATGTCTATGGCAAGGGTTATGTAGAATCGTTGACCGAAGAAGAGCGGGCTAGTATCGCCACAGAATTCAAGGAGCATGACGAACCGGAGAAGGTTCAAGAAAGCATATCAGACATTCCAGAAGTAGGAGAATTATGGTTGTGAGAAGATTTGCCCTTTGGGTACTTTCGTGGATTTTGAAAATCTTCCCGACTCAAATGCTGAGCATGCAGAGAGATTCTGATACGCAATGGCAAAGAGACCTCCTATGAAGAGAAAGAAAAGATGATCATATTCAAGTATCATTGTGGCAGATATTTCCGAAACAGGTTGTAAATGTAGGCCCCAGAGCATTGCTTTGGGGCCTATACTTATAGGTTCCATTATTATTGTACCCTTTTCCCGCCATTATTATTGTACCCTTTCCCGCCATGGCATAACTCGTTCAAGTTCGGTTCTGCGCATGACTATCGAATGCGTTATTCCAATATTTCCAGTATCCCAGTATTCCAGTAATTCAAAATCCCAGTATTCCAATTGACCGACATTCCAATATCCCAATATCCCAGTATTCCAATGTTCCAATATTCCAATATTCCAGTATTCCAATATTCAAATAGGCCGATATGGTCCTCTCATGCCTCGCTCCTCCTCGCGCCTTGGGAGGCAAGAGAAAAGCGATATGGGAGACTTCTTGGGAAGGTCCTATATCGCTCGGGGGCTGATCATTTACAGATAGGGGAATATAGATTGGGGGTCTATATGGGGCATGGGAGGTTAGTCGCGATCGTGCTTGTCGTGCTTGTGATGCTTGCCGGGTCGTCCATAGCCTCGGTCGTGCTTGTCGTGCTTTCCCGGACGTCCATAGCCTCGGTCGTGCTTGTGATGCTTGCCCGGGCGGCCATAGCCTCGGTCGTGCTTTCCCGGACGGCCATGATGCTTGTCGAAGCGGGGGCGATGGTGGCCGTGGCCTCGGTCGTAGCGCGGGCGATGGTGGTAGCCCGGTCGGCAGGTGGGGTATCTCCTATATATATGGTGGACGTAGGCGCGGTCTTGCCAGCCGATGGGGCGGTAGAAGTAGTATGTGTTGCAGTATTTGCGCCATTGTCCGGGCGAGAGGTATCGGCGTATCTCGCGGTTGCGGCGCTCCCATCCGTAGGCGTCGATGTCGCGGTAGCTATTGATGCTGTTGAGGTAGGCGAGGTTGATGTTGAGGATGCTGTTGCGGTAGCCCGGTCCGATACCCAGTTCGGCTATCATCTTGTCGGTAATGATGGTGGCTTCCGCTCGCACGTCGGCCAGTCGCTGGGCCGAGGCGGAGACGGTCATGACGAGGGCGGCTACGGTTGCTAAAAAAATACGTTTCATAATCCAGACTTTCTTTTGAGGGTTATTACTCGTTTTCTGCTGCAAAAGTACGATTCCTCACTCATGCGGCCAAAGGAAAACCCATAAACCCGCATATAGTTTTCCCTTTCTTTGCGAGGAAATCCCGAGGATATATAGAAAAACAACTTGAACAACCTTTACAACAATGAACAACGCTTCGTCAGGATATTGCCTCTTCGAGGCCCATGCAGATCAAGGGCTGCTGCAAGGGAAACAACAAGTAACAACGATTCGCCTCGGACATTCGTTTGCCGATAATCGTGGATATATAGAAAAACAACTTGAACAACCTTTACAACAAGGATCAACGCACCTTCCCCCTGCGGACGAGACGTGAACATAGAGGAAAACCATATTCAGCAAGGCGGCATTTTCGACTACACAACTCATGGTGCTGCAAATAAAACTATCGGAGGAAACAAAAAAATATTGCGGTACGAAGTCGAGGAAAAACGGTATGAAGAGGGGTGGCTGATCTGTATTTAGTTTTGTATCTTTTTCATAGTGCTCTTGTGTTTTGTCCATTTTACATTATCAGCCATGCGGTTTTGTTCTTTTTCTCTTATTTGCTATTCTTGCTTTCCTTTTTGCAACCTACTCTTTGTTTTTTTTCTTTTTCTTGTTCGATTTTTCCTGTGTCTTCTTACTCTTGTGTTTTTCTTTTAGTATCATAAAACGTCACATCCTAAGGCCTTGCTTTGTTCGATTACTTGATTTCGCTTTCAGCCCCCATTTCTCTATCCGTTAGGCCGTTACAAACACGACAGGGGAGTTTTTGCCATTTCTGAATTTGAAAAAAGTACTCAATAATTTGTTGTTATTCCAAATATTGTTAGTAACTTTGCACCCGTAATTTAAGATAACATCGTTCACGTCTGTGGAATGAGTGTGAATCGGTACATAGAAGAATGCTTGTGGCCCCCTTCCCAAACCATACCCGAACCGTAGGGCGTCCAAAATGCCATTTTCTCTATAGCTTTCCGACAACGGTCGGAATGGGCCGAATCTCTTTGAGCAAGTGATCAACAATAGAGATAACTTATTTATACAATTTTCTAACGCATGATGAAGTTAAAAATTCACAAGGCAGCCATGATTTTTGCCGCTCTCGTTTTGCTGCTACCACTTCGGGCGGTAGGTCAGGCAAACACGTATTATGAACGGGGGGGTAAACCCTACTGACCCCCGCCAAGTCTTGAAGACCCGTATGGCCCTCGTTGGCCATAACTGTATGGTCAGCCGCTTCCCCGATGGCGTGAGTGTCGGAACGGGCATCAAGGGCCTCTCCAACCTGTGTGACGAAAACCTTGACAACTATTGCGACCTGCCTGGCGTGGCAGACGTCACGCTCCTTGCCGGATCGCCCATCGTGGCCGTCAAGGACATGAAGCACTATTTCGACAAGGATACCAAGGCTGGCTTCAAAATTTCGGTGGAGTCAAGTGTGCTGAAACTTAATGTGTTGGAGAACAGCTATCATATCTATTTTTACAAGGATGGCAAATTTCTCAAGGATTCCAAGATAGAGCAGAGAGGATTCTCCGTGCTTAATCTCGCCGTGGGCGATATCGGTTTGGGTAGCACCATGGATATTGTTGCCCAAGAGCAGCCTACGGAGGACTATGACGAGATAGCTCTTGTCGGTCAAAGCGGCCTCAATGTGTCAGCCGTCAAAGGACTTAAGATCTACTATGCCTTTGTAGGGGATGGCGAGTACACTTTGACGAAATCTGCCATTAAAAAATACGATTCTTATTTCAATACCAACATACAACTGACCCCGAAGACGAGCGACGCTCTTGCTAAAAACCTAACAGATGACGACACCAGCAATGGGTCAGCCTTGGGCATCATCGCTAGTGTAGGCGCGGGTTATGCGCAAGTGGTGGCCAAAGATAAAAAATCCACGGGCGAAACTTTCCCCGAGGGAACAGAGGCTGGTTTTGTATATACTATCACCTCTTTGCTGTCTGTAGCCGACACACCTGTCCTCACCCTTCTTGATAGAAACGGCAATAAAATTTACGAGAAGGCCTTAAGTACACAGGTGCTGTCTCTCGACTTGGGTGGAGGCAAAAGAAAGATTTCCATCAAAGCTCCATGTGCATTCTCGGGCATAAAAATACAGGTAGAGGGACTAAAATTTGGCGTGGTTTCAACTGCCCAATATGCCTTTGTCATTCCCAAGCCCACCACGGCCGGCCACCAATGCACCATGAGCCCGACCGCCACTCTCGACATTTGCAGCTGCGAGGAGAAGTATGTGCTCAACTGGGACAAGAAAAACTATCCCGATGCCTCTTGGGAGATGGTCAGCTCTACCGACAATAATGTGACGTTTGACGCGGCCAACTATACCCTCGATTTCAGCAAGTCCAAAGCCTATTTGGAGGGTAATGGCGCCAAGGCGACGGTCGTCATGAAGTTGACGAATACGGACGGCTGCTCTCAGCAGATCACTATCAACTATGGTGGAAACAACCAGCCGGTAGAGAAGAAGGAGATGGCCCTCGTCAATACCGATCCCGCCAAGCCCGCCTACGAGCTGGGCGACGGCAGCAGTTTCGGCCTCAATATCCTCTCCATCGTCAAAAATTCGGCCAACATCCTTTCCTCCAAACTCAATAGCTTCGCCTCTTATTTTGGTGGCGTCTCTATCGGCGAGTCCTACCTCTGCAGCGTCAAGAAGACGGAGGGAATGATCTCAGACGGCAACAAGGCCATCCAGGCTGGTTTTGTCGTGACGGCCAAGGGTAGCGCCCTCACGGCTGACGTCCTCAAACAGATGAACGTGAAAATTTACTATCAAGGCAAAGAGGTGGGCCACCAAATCAATACGGCAGCCATTGCGGCCAAGCTGATCGGTAGCGAGGACACCCACAAGCTGAGATATTCCATCAAAGTGCCCGAGGGCACGAAGTTTGACGAGATCCGTCTCTACTCCGATGGCCTGCTGGGTGCCAAACTCAGCGTCATGAACATCTACTACGCTTATACGGCCGACGTGGACGCCATCCTCGACGACCCGACCGAGGGAGCCGAGATCGTTTCCTTCGACAACAATGGCGCCAGCATCAATGCCGACCGCACCCAGTCGGCAGGTGTGCTGAAAGCAGGCAATGGCATGAAGGACCTCACCAACTGTATCGACGGCTCGCTCGAGACCTGCACGACGTTCCCGATGGGCGTGGGAGCAGGAGAGGGTTCCATACTTGCCGTGAAGCTGGGCGTCACGGCCACGTGCAACAAGCAGCTTGTCGTGGTGGTCAATCAGGCTGCCTTGGGCGTGGGTGTAGATCTGGGAAGCGGCATCGTCGTCAAGACCTATAAGAAGAAAGAAGCTGCTGCCGATCCAGCCAAGGCATACAAGGCGGACGAGCAGGGATCTGAGGATTCTCAGAAGACGGACGATTCCGACGTGGTGGAGACCTTTAGCGACTGGAGTATCCTCGGCGCCAACCTCATCACCCGTGGCGACAAGGGCTTCATTGTCCTCACCCCGACCAAGGACTACGACGAGGTGAGCATCACCCAGGGCGCAGCCTTGCAGATAGCCGAAGGTTTGAAGGTCTATGGCATTCTGCTCCGCAACGACGCGGATGGCGACGGCACGCCTGACACGGAAATGCCGAGCGAGGACTGCAAGCACGATATCGTCTTCGACGAGGACGTACACATCTCCGACAAGAGCGGGAAGCGATACAAGCAGAACCTGACGATGTACTTCAAACGCACGTTCGTCCCCGGCAAGTGGAACTCCGTCATCCTGCCCGTCAACCTCACCAAGGCGCAGTTTGAGGAAGCCTTTGGCGCTACGGCCAAGCTCTCCGAGGCCAGCGAGGTCTATCAGGACAATCAGAATCTCGTCATCGGATTCAAGGCGGCAGAGGAGAGGTTCGTCGAAGGCAAGAACATCTATCTCCAGGCCCACAAGCCCTATATCATCTGGGTGGACAAAGCTACCGTGGCCGCCCATCAGAACAAAACCTTCACAACGACCGACGCAGGCTCCATCATGGGCGAGATCTATATGGTGGACAAGACGCAAGTCGATGGCGTCAGCTACACCTACAACGAAGCTACCGCCCTCAACCCCGTAAGCGAGCCGTTCCCCATCGGCGAGGGCATCGACGCCAGCTGGGGTCTGACCGGCCTCCAGTTCCAGGCCAGCTACGAACCCGCCCAGTCTCTCGTCATTGGCGACTACGGCTGGAACGCGGGCAACCTCTACCATCTGAAGAAGACCCATACGATGAAGGGCTATCGTTGCTGGCTCACCCCGACCTGGGCCTCGGCCAGCCAGAGCCAGACCACCCTCAGCTTCGGTTTCGGCCAGGGCGAGCTCACGGGCGTGGAGACCCCAACCTCTGCCGAGCAGCAGGGCGAGCTCAAGATCTTCAATCTCCAGGGCCAGCGCATAAACGGCCTCGACGGCGTGCAGCCGGGCATCTATATCGTCAACGGCAAGAAGATGGTAGTGAAGTAAGAAAAGTCAAGCATCAAAACAACAATCAGTAGAATCAGTTTATGAGCAAGAAAAAATATGTGGCCCCGGCCATCACGGTCGTCAAATGCAGTTCCGCCAACAGCCTCCTCGCGGCTTCGGCCCCTGGCATGAAGTGGGACCCCGAGGTCAACAAGGAGTATCGCATGGACATCTATGAGGAGGAAACCGAGGACGTGAACAGTCCGTACTATCTCAATGACGAGATCACGGGCTAATCCCACCATGACGCATCCATCCCCCTCATGACCGAGGGGGCGAAACCCAAAAGCGCGGCCTGCCGATTATCGACAAGCCGCGCTTTTTCCAGCATTATGGTAGCAGTAGGTTGGGTCTCTGACATTAGTCTCCGACATTTTCGCCTGCTGAATCTACGTGGACACAAGGGAAAACAACTTGAACAACTTTTACAACAAGGAACAACGCTTCGCCAGGACATCGCCTCTTCGAGGCCCAGCAGACCAAGGGTTGCTGCAAGGGAAACAACAATGAACAATGCTTCGCCTTGAACAGATTTCCTGCTGAATCTACGTGGACACATGGGAAAACAACTTGAACAACTTTTACAACAAGTAACAACGCTTCGCCAGGACATCGCCTCTTCGAGGCCCATGCAGACCAAAGGCTGTTTGTAGGGAAACAACTATGAACAACGCTTCGCCTTGGACACGTTTCCTGCAGATTGTCCTGGCGAAGCTGTTCCTTTTCATGGCACCCTTTCTCGCCATGGCAAAACTCGAGCGAGCTCGGTTCTGCGCATGGCTTATCGAAAGCGTTGTATCATGTTGTTTCCCTTGCAGCAAGATTGTAATACACGCGCGAAGCGTGTAGGTTGTTCATTGTTGTAAAGGTTGTTCAAGTTGTTTTCCATTATAAGCAGGAATGCGCACCCAAGGCGAAGCGTCCTTGTTGTTTTCCCTCAGCAGCAGGCTGTTATGGTTTCTCCTGGAGGCTGGCAAGGAGGTCGGCCACGACATAGCTGGAGCCACCCACGAAGATGAAGTCGTCGGGGGCGGCGTCGGCGAGGGCCGCGTGGTAGGCCTCGGCGACGGAGGGATGGATCGTGCCGTGGAGGCCGTGGGCGCGTCCGCATTCCGCCACTTTCTCGGCAGGGAAGGCCCTGTGGGTGGAGGGTTGCGTCCAGTAGTAGATGGCGTCGCGGGGCAGGAGCTCCATGACGTGGGCGAGGTCCTTGTCGTCCACCATGCCGAAGACGAGGCGGCGCTTGCGGGCAGGCTGCGCCATGATCTGGGGAGCCAGCATCTGCCATCCCGCCACGTTGTGGCCCGTGTCGCAGACGGCATGGGGATGGCCCGGGAGCGGTTGCCAGCGGCCCATCAGTCCCGTGCGTCGGCAGACCGAGCTGAAGCCCTCGCCGATGCTCTCGGGGTGGCGGATCGTGCCACGGGAGAGGAGCTGGGAGACGGACGTGAGGATGGTGTTGGCGTTGCGCGTCTGGTAGTCGCCACGCAGGTCGCCCAAGAGCGTGCCAAAGGACCGCGTCTCATACTCGCGCCCCTCGGGCGTGTCGTGGGCCGCAAGGACCTCGGGACGGTCCTCGGCAAAGAAGATCGGGCTCCCGCACGCGCGCGCCTTCGCCTCGAAGACGGGGCGCGTCTCGGCCACGGCCTCGCCTACGACGACCGGCACGTGGGGCTTGATGATGCCCGCCTTCTCGTGGGCTATCTCCGGGAGCGTGTGGCCGAGAAACTGCGTGTGGTCCACGGAGATATTCGTGATGATCGAGAGCTGGGGCGTGATGATGTTCGTGCAGTCGAGGCGGCCGCCCAGTCCCACCTCGACGACCGCGATGTCCACCTCCTGCTCGGCAAAATACTTGAAGGCCAGGGCCGTGGTGAGTTCGAAGAACGAGGGGTGGAGCGGCTCGAAGAAACTACGCTCCTCCCGCACGAAATCGACCACATACTCCTCGGGCATCATCACGCCGTTGACGCGGATGCGCTCGCGGAAGTCCACGAGGTGAGGACTCGTGTAGAGGCCCACCCTGTGGCCGTCGGCCTGGAGGATGGAGGCGAGGGTGTGGGAAGAGGATCCCTTGCCGTTGGTGCCCGCCACGTGGATGGTCTGGTAGCGCGTGTGTGGATGGCCGAAATGGTCGTCGAGGGCGTGGGAGTTGTCCAGGCCGTCCTTGTAGGCCGTGGCGCCCACGTGCTCGAAGACGGGGGTGCTGTTGAAAAGATATTCTACTGTCTCCTTGTAGTTCATTGTTGCGTGCTTATGCGAAGAACGTTGTCGGTTGATGTGCGCTTGACCGAAGCAATACTTGTAAAAACTTGTCGAACTGTACGGTTGAAACGGGCTGAAAGCCCAACAGTCCTTAGCCCAGGGCATCGCCCTGGGTATAATAGCAATCAACAAGACGCCCTGTAAGGG
>ENA-OZFV01000899-OZFV01000899.1-human-gut-metagenome-genome-assembly--contig:-NODE-899-length-11101-cov-4.901774_pt1 | contig 11101 bp, 8 predicted proteins | sample MGYA00245110_ERZ653645 | MGnify/ENA primary metagenome ERZ653645 (study PRJEB26926, sample SAMN06165144) | human gut metagenome | biome: ENVO:00009003; feature: ENVO:2100002; material: ENVO:00002003... | reverse complement strand
CGGACAGCACCCGACCCGCACCTTCGTATCTACTCACCCGGCTTTTTTCTCTCCCAACGGGCAACCGGGGTTTTCGTTTGTCCGGGAAAAGCGGTATGAGGACTGCCGGTATCTCGATCGGGAACGACGAGTGAGCGTAGAGGTGGGAGCCGATGTGTGGATTGGGAACAACGTGTCGTTGATGTCGGGGATTCGAATCGGTACGGGGGCGGTGATTGCTACCGGAGCCGTGGTGGTGAGCGATGTGGCTCCTTATGCGATTGTGGGCGGTGTACCTGCCCGGGAAATCAGGAAACGGTTCGACGATGAGCAGATTGCTTATCTGTTGGCTTCGCGATGGTGGGAACGTCCGTTCGACGAACTTCGGAAAGAGGCGGACAGTTTCTCGGATATCGGATTGTTCATGAAAAACGGATTGTAATGGGACGGCCGCTTTTTTCGATTATTACGATTACGTTTAACGCTGCCGGGACTTTGCCGGCTACGTTGAAAAGTGTGGAACGACAGACGTTTACCGACTATGAGTATTTGATCGTGGACGGTGCATCGACCGACGGTACGGTTGCGATTGCGCAGCACTCGGCAGCGGTCTCGTCGGTGACGAGCGAACCCGACAAGGGTTTATACGATGCGATGAACAAGGGTTTGCGTAAAGCACGAGGGGGTTATCTCGTTTTTCTGAATGCCGGCGATGCGTTTCACGAACCCGATACGTTGCAGAAAATTGCCGATTCCATCGAAAAAAATAACCCCGATATTGTCTATGGAGAGACGGCATTGGTCGATTCGGAAAGACGTTTTATATCCATGCGGAGATTACAGGCCCCCGAAAGGTTATCGGTGAAGAGTTTTCGCATGGGGATGCTGGTGTGGAAGAGATCATGGGCTTGGATGTCCCGTCGGGATGTCCGGGAGTGGTATGGGTATGCTTTTGGGCTCCCGGACCGCCACCCCACAACGTCTGTTGTGGTGCGGTTCGATGCCCATCATCGTCAGCCTGGTTTCCTTTGTTGGTTTCGGGTGAGGGTGGTGGCGCGTGGTGGTTTGAGAACTGGATAGTGGACGCGAGCAAGAGAAACTGAAAGAACGTTTCTTTTTGCTTATCGCGATTTCGCCAAACTCTTCAATTGAGTTTGGTTTCGAGATCGATCGTTTTGTGATCATTTTAGTGTTAAGATTTGTCGTCTGGCGATCTTGCTATCAGGAAACCCGCGGGTGGGACGATGGTTCTGCTGTTGTGCCGCTTGCGAGGGCGTATGGTGGATGCCTTGGCAGACAGTACCGATGAAGGACGTTTGAGGATGCGATAATCCTAGGGGAGCCTCCAACATGGCTTTGATCCTAGGGTCTCCGAATGGGGGAACCCGCCGGCCGTCATGGGCCGGCACCGCACGTTGTTGCGGGGGGTACGCAGGGAAGTGAAACATCTCAGTACCTGCAGGAAGGGATACTCCGTGAGTAGTGGCGAGCGAAAGCGGATCAGACCAAACCGGTTGCGCGTGATACCCGTCGGGGGTTGCGTTGCCGGTGTCGTGGGATCACGTGTCCCGGTTCCGACGGGCCGGGCGGGAGTCATAAAACGGCTTGCCAGGGGAACAGGCTTGAAGGCCTGGCCGTAGAGGGTGCCAGCCCCGTACCTGGACGTGAGCCGTCTTCCGATCGTGTTGTCCCAAGTAGCGCGGGCCTCGTGGAATCCCGCGTGAATCAGCCCAGACCGTTGGGTAAGTCTAAGCATACCTGTCTGACCGATAGCGTACCAGTACCGTGAGGGAAAGGTGAAAAGCACCCCGGGAGGGGAGTGAAACAGTTCCTGAAACCGTGCGCCCACAAACCGTCGGAGCCTCCGCGTGGGGTGACGGCGTGCCTATCGAAAAATGAGTCTGCGAGTCAGTGGCGGGTGGCGAGCATAAGCCGTGTGGCGTATGCGTAGCGAAAGCGAGTCTTAAAAGGCGTTTTTAGTCGCTTGTCCTGGACCCGAAGCGGGATGATCTAGCCCTGGGCAGGTTGAAGCGCGGGTAAGACCGCGTGGAGGACCGAACCCACCTGGGTTGAAAACCGGGGGGATGACCTGGGGCTAGGGGTGAAAGGCCAATCAAATTCCGTGATAGCTGGTTCTCTCCGAAATGCATTTAGGTGCAGCGTCGGTCGATTGCGTCGCGGGGGTAGAGCTACCGGATGCTTGCGGGCCCTTGTTGGGTACCAACAGCAGCCGAACTCCGAATACCGTTGACGTGTATTCCGGCAGTGAGTCGGCGGGGGATAAGCTCCGTCGTCGAGAGGGAGACAGCCCAGACCGTCGTCTAAGGTCCCGAAGCGTGTGCTAAGTGGGAAAGGATGTGGAGTCGCATAGACAGCCAGGAGGTTGGCTCAGAAGCAGCCATCCTTGAAAGAGTGCGTAACAGCTCACTGGTCTAGTGGTTCCGCGCCGACAATGTAGCGGGGCTCAAGCACACCACCGAAGACGCGGCAGCGCATCTGATGCGCTGGGTAGGAGAGCGTCCTGCGAGGGGCGAAGCGGCCGGGTGACCGTGCCGTGGACTTCGTGGGAGTGAGAATGCAGACATGAGTAGCGAGAGACGGGTGAGGATCCCGTCCGCTGGATGACCAAGGGTTCCGGGGCCACGTTCGTCGTCCCCGGGTGAGTCGGGTCCTAAGGCGAGGCCGACAGGCGTAGTCGAATGGATGAACGGGTGGATATTCCCGTACCGACCATGGACCGGCAAAACCGAGACGGTGAGTACTAACCTCCGCCTCGTGGTGGTTCCTTCCTTCGGGTTGGTGTCGCCGCGTGGTGTTGGGACCGTAGCCGTAGTAGGTCAGCGCAGGGGTGACACGGAATGGGAGCCGGCCGCGGAGGTGGTTTTCCGTGGTCAAGCACGCAGCCAGTCATGTAGGCAAATCCGCATGGCGCGCATGGCGAGGTGTGATGATGGGAGCCGTTATGGCTCGATATCCGGTTGTCCAGGCCGTCGAGAAAAGCCTCGGCGTGAGGGCCATGGCCGCCCGTACCCCAAACCGACACTGGTGGTCAGGTAGAGAATACCAAGGCGATCGAGCGAATCCTGGTCAAGGAACTCGGCAAATCACTCCCGTGCCTTCGGTATAAGGGAGACCCGCTGGGGTGAACCGGCTAGCCCGGGGAGCTTTGGTGGGTGGCACAGACCAGGGGGTAGCGACTGTTTACCAAAAACACAGGTGCATGCGAAGGCGAAAGCCGCTGTATATGCACTGACGCCTGCCCGGTGCCGGAAGGTTAAGAGGATCCGTCAGTCCCTTCGGGGATGAAGCGGTGAATTCAAGCCCCGGTAAACGGCGGTGGTAACTATAACCATCCTAAGGTAGCGAAATTCCTTGTCGGGTAAGTTCCGACCTGCACGAATGGCGTAACGACTTCCCCGCTGTCTCCAACATAGACTCAGCGAAATTGAATTCTGAGTTAAGATGCTCAGTACCCGCGGTTAGACGGAAAGACCCCGTGAACCTTTACTATAGCTTTGCAGTGGTATTAGGTGACAAATGTGTAGGATAGGTGGGATGCTATGAAGTTATGACGCTAGTTGTAATGGAGCAGACGTTGAAATACCACCCTTTTGTTATTTGATATCTAACCTGCTTCCGTTATCCGGAAGAGGGACCCTGCATGGTGGGTAGTTTGACTGGGGCGGTCGCCTCCCAAAGAGTAACGGAGGCGCGCAAAGGTTGGCTCAGATTGGTCGGAAATCAATCGTTGAGTGCAATGGCATAAGCCAGCCTGACTGCGAGAGCGACAGTTCGAGCAGAGACGAAAGTCGGTCATAGTGATCCGGTGGTCCCGAGTGGAAGGGCCATCGCTCAACGGATAAAAGGTACTCCGGGGATAACAGGCTGATTCCGCCCAAGAGTTCACATCGACGGCGGAGTTTGGCACCTCGATGTCGGCTCATCACATCCTGGGGCTGGAGAAGGTCCCAAGGGTTCGGCTGTTCGCCGATTAAAGTGGTACGCGAGCTGGGTTTAGAACGTCGTGAGACAGTTCGGTCCCTATCTGCCGTGGGTGTAGGATACTTGAAAGGATTTGTCCTTAGTACGAGAGGACCGGGATGAACATACCTCTGGTGTACCAGTTGTTTCGCCAGAAGCAACGCTGGGTAGCTAAGTATGGAAGGGATAACCGCTGAATGCATCTAAGCGGGAAACCCACCTTGAAACTAGGTATCCCAATTAAGACCGTGGTAGACCACCACGTTGATAGGTTGGGTGTGTAAGCACAGCAATGTGTTTAGCTAACCAATACTAATAGTCTGATTGGCTTGATTTACTTAACGTATAAATAATCTCCTTCCGAGAGCTTATTCTAATTCCTGATGCGGTTTGATGATCTGGTGGTAATAGCGAAAGTGTCCCACCCGATCCCATTCCGAACTCGGCCGTTAAACCTTTCAACGCCCATGGTACTTTGCCTTAAGGCACGGGAGAGTAGGTAGCTGCCAGATCTTCTAACCGCATCCCTTCTTCTTTACGTTGTTTTTTACCCCTTTGTCTCTGACAAAGGGGTTTCTTTTTATCCGCCCTGAAAATTAATTTTCTTCCCTGTCGGCAAAACTGTCATGAGATTCCATTCATGCCAACGGGCTTACTCAAAACGTATTCCTTTTACTGCTGCTGTAATCTTTCCATGTGCCGGCAGATATTTATTGCCTCTCAATTAAATTCAGCCTCAATCCCCTCGCTATTCTTCTTCACGCCGCCTTAAGTAGACTGGTATTAAATTAATCTTGAACTTTTATTGGGTTTTGCTAAGATGCGATAAATATTTATTTTTATAAACTAAATTATTATGGTTATGGAAAAACAAGAACAAAAAAATTTTTTAAGTTATTGCGGGCAAAAACGTTATCCGCGGCAGGTGATTTTGTTTGATTATTTTCTTGATCAATTGTTTAAGAACATAGAGCAAAATCAGAAAATTCGAGAGCCGCTTTGCCTTCCCCATACAACAATATTTCACTTATTTATGTATGTTGGTTTGGTTAATTATTTTGAGGTTAACAAAGAAAGTGAGCCTAGTCTGTTGACTTCTTTTCCTCAATGGTTGTTGGAATTTAAGCCGTATTGTGATATGTATGCTCGTTGGGTGCCAACAGAGGATTTTATTTGTTGTCCTTTTTTATCATTTGTCCATTCACGTGAAGGGATATGTCGCAGGACCTCACCTTTATCTCAGACAGAAGATAAGGCTATTCGTATTTGCTTAGGACTTTCTAATGATTGTTGCTGGCGTACAGAAGAGCTTATGAAACTTGTTTTTGAGTATGATGATAAAGTGATAAGGAAAACAGATTTTGATGCATCATTGCAGATTCTTTGGCAACACATAGAAAACTGGCCTGTTCAATTTTTTAAAAAAGTTCGTCCCTTTGCGACGTTGGGATTTTTAGCTTTTTTGGCAATGCCTCAGGATTTGTTTTCGCAAGTTTTAACGAATTCTTTGCCAATAAGGGTTGATCTTTCAAAATATTATGACTTGTTTTTAGTTATGAATAAAGTATTACAAGATGCTAATATGATGAAATCTCATAGTTTTACAAATTTATCATCTCAAAGTTTAATGGAATACTCAATAGAGTCTGATTATTTTGTAAATAGTTTTATATCGCTTATGCAAGAAGATTTTCCATTAGTTTTTGAAAAAATGCGGAAACATCTGTTTATCTATTATCAGAATTAACTCTAAAAAAACACCTATAACCTTGGCGATTATAGGTGTTTTTTATTTGTGATTACATCATAGCACTTGCAAAAAAAGCCTCTCCTGAAACCGTTTCTCTCAGTGCCGCCCTCTCTCCTTATCCTCGCCTAGTTCAACCTCCAGCACCATGTGGTCGCTTCGCGTCAGCCACTCCCTTCCACCGTGTATCCTGAACGCCTCCGCTCTCTTCAATAATCCTCTCCCCAACCACGCGTAATCTATATGATAACCTCGCCTCTTTATGCGATGGTAATAACTCGTAAATGTTGTTTCTTGTCCCTGAGCTTCACCGGTTAAGTGGTGGTATAGGCTGGTAAAACCATAAGTATGGCAGAGTTCCTGAAAACGGCTGTAATTATGTTCTTTTTTGAAGCTGCTATTCCATTGCATGTTAATGTTGAAATCTCCGAGGAAAAGGCTTTGCGGCGGAAGCAGGTGTCCGTTATGTTCCATAAAATGGCATAATTGGCCGATGTAGTCCCAATCGGAGTTGTCTTTGACCCGGGAAGCCCAGACGGCAATCAGAAGCATCTTCTGTTTATCTGCCGTTGTTATATTGACGGGAAGAATATGCCTGTAAGCCGGATTGAAAAAGTCAGCCCGGCTGATTTGGCAGCCGTTAAAGGCGAAAACGCTTAGTCCTTTGCTTTGATTTTGACCGCACCACAGCTGTTGTGCCGATGATAAGGGGCTTTTGTGGCGGAGCAGATAAGCGGGACTTTCGCTTTCAGGGACAACCCAGATATCGGCATTGAAATTTTCCAATGCCTGATATTTGCGGCGAAAGGCGCCGTTACAGTTCCAGCCGAGCAGTTTCATTTTCAGATAAAGTCCAGCAACAGATTGTCTTTGTTGTCTTCAATACAGTTTTCATAAATTTTGTTGTGCGTATAATAAGTGCAACGCGGACAGCGGTTTTGAATTTCATTTTGAGTGAGGGCGCGGAAAATATCCCAATGTTTTTTGCTGCCCCATGCCCGGGCAATTTCGCTGATGTCATCGGCATTGGTTAAGAGGCGGACGAGCGGATCGCTGCGGCGGTCGCAGCAAACGTTGAGACAATATCCGTCCGGATGTCCTTCTTGGTTGGGGGGCATCAGGGTGGCGGTCATAAAAATGCCGTAACAGTGGCAGAAATCGTTTTTTTTATTAAAATTTTCATCAAATTTGCCTAAGGTATAATAAAAACCGAAACGGCGTTCGGGCATTCGGTTAACCAAATCAATCTGATGGCGAAATTCGTCCAGTTCATCTTTGGTGTAGGAAAAAGAAATTTGTCCGTCGAACGGTACGGAAGCCGGACGGATGTGAAAATTTTTGCAGCCCAGTTCTCGGACGATTTTGGCTGCTTCATAAATTTCGCTGATATTGTCTTTATAAATCAGCATACGGTAGTTGACGCCGTTTGACGGACTGTCTGCATTCAGGCGGCAGTTTCGGGAGCGGGAGAGACGGCATAACTGTTCTATGTTGCTGATAATTTTATCAAATGCTTTTGAATCCTGCGGCAAGCCTTTATATTTATTGAAAGTTTTGGAGGTTCCGGCATCAACGGAAAGAGCAACGTATTCATTATGAAGCAGGGGTTCAAAAAAACGGTCAAGCAGTAATCCGTTGCTGACCGTGGCTGATTTGATGTTGTCGGCATGGAGCCGCTCAATGAATTCACCGACATGAGGATTAGTCAGAGGTTCACCGCCGCCGGCGATGCAGACGGCACCGACTCCGTATTTTTTATCGGAACTTTTCCAGCTGGCGAAGAAATCGGCAGCGTTAATGAGGGCTTGTCGTGAAAGCTGGCGCATATTTTTGCGCACTTTCCAGGCATTGCACCATTCACAAGCCAGATTGCAGGTATTGGAAGGGTCAACGGTTATCAGTGCGGGCGGCGGGCAGGGACGGCCGGGAACAATAGATTTCCAGCGGTCAATGTGGTAGAACATTTTGCCTGCATTAAATGAAGTCCAATTCCGTTCATCAGCCATTGCGTTTCTCCGATTAAGAAATTTAGTGCCAGTTTAGTGAAAAATTTTCCGGGTGGCAACTTTTATTTTTAAGCGGAAAAGGCTTTGGCCGGCAGAAACAGAAGGTGGAAAATTTAAAACCTAGACTAAAGTTTAGTTTTGATTTTTCTTGAAAATTTGAAATTCACAGCTAAATCAAAGGGCATGAAGATTATAGGAAACGTAATGTCAGCAAGCCTTTAGGCTTAAGATTGAATATCAGAGTGTACTAATTTTTAGTTATCTCGGTGCTAAATTTAGCGTATTGTGTTTTTCTGATATTTGCACTATCATCTTTAGTGTTGAGATTGATAAAAACAATTCTTATTGGTTGCAGTCTTGACTTTGTAATAATTGTTTTAACTAGAGGGATTAAGAAAGATGCATAAAGGTACCGTGAAATGGTTTAATGTTAAAAAGGGTTATGGATTCATTCAGTCTGATGCTGCGTCAAAAGACATTTTTGTTCACGTAACGTCTTTGCAACAGTCCGGTATTCGCAAGTTGTCGGATGGTCAAATGGTTTCGTTTGATATTTTTGATGATAAGGGACGTCCGGCCGCAAACCATATTTCAATAATTTAGCTGCCGTCAAAAGCTCTGAAGTTTAATCCCCGCAGTCAGGAATTCTGTTCTGCGGGGATTTTGTGTAAGTTTTCTACGGCAGAAAACCGATGATTAAGTCATAGAGTTCACGGCGGCTTTGTTCGGTGGCAAAATTATGCCCTCCGTCGGAGACTGAGCCGAAGGATTTGGGTGCGGCAAAGGCGTCATAAAGTTCTTTGACGTCATGAGGAGCGATAATATTGTCATCCTTTGCAGTGATTAACAGTGTACGGGCTTTGATATTGTTTGTCAGCTGAAGAGCGTCGTATGCTTTGGCATCTTCGACAACGGCATAGGGAATAATTTCAGTCTGATAATTATAGACGCCGTTTTGTTTCCAGTTTTGGCAAAAATCGGTCATGTTTGTCATACAGCTTTTTTCCCATCTGTTTCCGCTGACAACCGGCGTTATCGGAATGATACGGTTAATGCCGGAAGGGTGCCCGGCGGCATATTGCAAGACAGATGCTCCGCCCAGGGAATGTCCGGCCAAAGTGAGCGGTTCACGGTAAAATTTTTGTTTTTTGGCCCAGTTGATAACTGTTTCCAGGTCGTTTTCAAATGTTTCCAGCCGGACGTTAATTACTTTGCCGTCGCTTTTTCCCAAAGAATGCCTGCTGTCAAAAGTGATGACCAGATAGCCTTTATCCAGAAAGGCCTGTTTGGCCGTTTGAACAGCCGGATGTTCCATATTTGAAGCCAGCCCGTGTTGGATAATGGCCAAATGAGGAGAATCGGTGTCTTTGTTGCCGCTGAGCTGTAAATAAATTGATTCGTTGTCTGTGTTTTTTATCCAAATTTCCTGTGGTCGGTTGTTTTCCGAACAAGAGGCCAAGAGAAGCAAAAACAGTGAAATATAAAGTTTTTTCATCATATTTAGGGGTTCCCGATATTCTTTTTTTTATCCGATTGTTGTATGTTTGTTATGTTATCCGTCTCTTTTATTTAAAACAAGCGATTAAAAAACAAAAACCGTCTCAGCGGACGGTTTTTGGTTATGGGGAGAGCTGGATTGGTTCCCCATTCGCTATCGCTCAGTCGTTCCATTATGCTTATCAGCTTTGGCGGACCGCCATACTTTCGTCTGTTTTTCGTTTGTGTTTCGCAGGTTCAAATCTGGTCGAACAGTTTAAAAGCAAAAAAACCACCCTAACGGGCGGTTTTTTTGTTTTTGGTTGCGGGGGCAGGATTTGAACCTACGACCTTCAGGTTATGAGCCTGACGAGCTACCGGGCTGCTCCACCCCGCGATATGTCTGTCTCAAAAGACAGCGTATAAATACGCCTTTTTCGGGCGCTTGTCAATACCTAAATGGCATTTTTTTTGCCGCTCAGAAGAAGAGGGTGATAATAACGGCAAAAATAAATACCAAAACAACAGTCCAATGCCACCATTTCATATTTTTCTCCTTTTTCAGTTGAATAAGCTAAGTGCTAAAATGACAATAACAACAGTTATTGCGAAAAATATTTTATGTTTGTTTGTCCATTGCATTTCAGGAATTCCGTTTAGATAAAAGGGTTATAGGCCCATTGCAACAGTGCCTGACGTTGACGGGGACGGCATCCCAGATCGCCGGGCCAGCAGTTTTTTTCAATTTGGATTTTGTGGCGTTTGAATGATTTCCAGCGCCGGATTTGGATGCGGTCAATTTCCGGCAGGCGGCGACCGAGATAATAGCGGCAATACCATTGAAACCAGCCGCGGGGATCCGGGCCGTAAATCCAGCCGCGTTTTTGCCATTCCTGCAGGGACAGGCGTGATTTCAGACGAAAGAAGTTTATGCCGGCATTGGCAGTCTGCGGCGCTAAGGCGGCATTGCGAAACCAGTCGGCCGGGAATTCGTTTCGGCAGTCGTTCAGATATTTTCCTTCAAAGACTCCCATGTGCAGCATTTCGGCAGGTGTCAGTTCCGGAAGAAAGTCCGGAGCGAAGTTTTGTCCGATCGGTTCGCTGGTTTCATAGGTATAATTTTTTTGCATTTTATCATTAACGATGATTTTCATGGAACCTCCGTGCTCTATATAATCCGTATCGGAGAAATTTGGAGGTCGGTAAGAAAAAACCCCGCCGAAGCGGGGTTGTATAAGAAGTTAAGACTGAATTATTTGATTTCTTCTGCAGCCATAACCGGTGCTGTCGTTTCAGTCGTGGTGGAATCAATCGTATAAGAGATTGTTTCGGTGGCTGGAGCCGTAACCTGAACCGGTGCCGGAGCCGGCTGGGTCGTTGTTGTGGTGGTAACAACGGTTTTGCTTACCGGCTGAGAAACGATAGCTTCTTTTTCAAAGGAAACGTCAGTTGTGGTTTTGGGTTCATATACGGTTGTTGTCGTTGTTTTTTTATAAACGATTTCAACCGGTTCTTTAACAACTTTTACGCTTGGGGTGCAGGAATTGCAGGTGCTGCAGGATCCGCAAGGTTTCGGAGCGACCGGCTGGCTGACAACCGTATTGCAGGTGGTGCACGGCATAACCGGAGCCGGCTGAGGATTTTCATAGACGATAATCGGCTGCGGCGCTTTCTTTACGACGGTTTTCTGGACCGGCCGGGCCTTGCGGACGCGGCGGCTGGTGCAATTGTAATGAGTGTAGTCAGCATCGGTGTTGCTGCTGTAAATCGGGCCGGAAGCGCAAGCGGAAATAAACATTAAAGCGGTTAATACGAGTAACTTTTTCATGATTTTTCTCTGACTTAATTAAAGTTATTAACAAAAGGTTAACGCTAATACTGTCTCTTATACACATCTGAAGCTGCCGACGAT
>ENA-OZFV01000884-OZFV01000884.1-human-gut-metagenome-genome-assembly--contig:-NODE-884-length-11268-cov-6.847142_pt1 | contig 11268 bp, 8 predicted proteins | sample MGYA00245110_ERZ653645 | MGnify/ENA primary metagenome ERZ653645 (study PRJEB26926, sample SAMN06165144) | human gut metagenome | biome: ENVO:00009003; feature: ENVO:2100002; material: ENVO:00002003... | reverse complement strand
ACGAGATGTAGCTCCGTCTCGTGGGCTCGGAGATGTGTATAAGAGACAGCGGCGCTGGAGCGCGACTCGAAGCGGGTGGGCAACGCCGGGGCGGGGCAGATTGACTACGCCCTGCTGCTCGACGGGCTGAAGGCGGAGCGCGAGCAGGGCATCACCATCGATGTGGCCTACCGCTACTTCTCCACCAACCGCCGCAAGTTCATCATCGCCGACACGCCGGGGCACGAACAGTATACCCGCAACATGATTACCGGTGGCTCCACGGCCAATCTGGCCATCATTCTGGTGGATGCCCGCACCGGCGTCATCACCCAGACGCGCCGCCACACCTTCCTCTGCGCCCTGCTCGGCATCAAGCACATTGTGCTGGCCGTAAACAAGATGGACCTGGTGGACTTTTCGCGCGAGGTGTTCGACAAGATTGTAGCCGACTACAAGGCGTTCCTGGTGCAGCTGACCGGCGAGAATGCCCATTTCGCGCTGCCCGACGTGCAGTGCTTCCCCCTTTCCGCCCTCGAAGGCGACAATGTGGTGGAAAAGTCGGACCGTACTCCCTGGTATGAAGGGCCGGCGCTGCTCGACTTCCTGGAAACCGTGCACATCGGCAACGACCATAACTTCAGCGATTTCCGTTTCCCCGTGCAGTATGTGCTGCGCCCCAATCTCGATTTCCGCGGCTTCTGCGGTAAGGTGGCATCGGGCGTGGTGCATCAGGGCGACGAGGTTATGGCGCTGCCCAGCGGCAAGACCAGCCGCGTAAAGCGCATCGTCACCTACGACGGCGACCTGGACTATGCCTTCCCGCCGCAGTCGGTCACGCTGCTCTTGGAGGACGAAATCGACATTTCCCGTGGCGAGATGCTTGTGCATCCCGACAACCTGCCCCATGTGGGCCGGCATTTCGAAACCATGCTCGTCTGGATGGACGAGGAGCCGATGAATGCATCCAAATCGTTCTACCTCAAACACAACACCAATACGTCGCGTTGCCGCATCGACCACCTCAAGTACAAGGTGAATGTCAACACCATGGAGCGCACCGATGTGGAGCGGTTGGAACTGAATGAAATCGGCCGTGCCGTCATCACCACTTCCAAGGAACTCTTCTTCGATGCCTATACCGACAACAAGGCCACCGGCGCCTTTGTCATCATCGACCCGATTACGAACAACACCTCGGCCGTCGGTATGATTATCGCCCCCGTCGAGGCCAACGAACTTCGTGCCGACAGTGCGTTGCCCGTGCTCGACTTGCCGAAGTTGGGCATCGCTCCCGAACATTACGCCGCCGTTGAGGCTGCGGTGGCCGAGCTGGCCCGTCAGGGAATCGGAGTCCGGGTAGTGAAATAAAGGAAGTTCTCCCTCCGCAGGGGGGCTTTGTGACGGAGGGCCGTGCAGCGGGAAGGAATACCGTTGCACGGCCCTCTTTTTAGCAGGGGCGGTGAGAAATTCAAATGTGAATGAATCTTAACGGAAATTTGGATTTTCCTTTTTTCTGTTGTATCTTTGTTCTACGGAAGCGGGTGACGCGGCGGAAAGGCGCAGCGTCACCCGCTTCTGGCTGTATGTCCGGTCAAAAAAATACCGGCTTTTCGTTTTTTTGTCCTACTGACCGTTTTTTTCATCCGGCATTTTCTTTTTCCGATTCCTGCTTTTCGTGCGGAAAGGCGGGGATGCGGGTGTGCCGGCAGGCCGATGGAAAGAGGGAAAGGTTAAACTTTCGTAAAAATGCAGTGCGGCCGCGGTGGATGGAAAAGGGCGGCGGTTACGGCCGGCTGCGGGGACGCGCTTAGGAGCGTGTCCGCAGTTCCCAGAAGGCCACCGCGGCGGCCGCGGCCACGTTGAGCGAATCGACACCGTAGGCCATGGGGATGCGCACCACGTAGTCGGCATCGGCAATGGTGTCGTGGGCTAGGCCGTCGCCCTCGGTGCCCATGATGATGGCCAGCCGGGGTTCGGCCGCCAGTGCGGGATGGTCGAGGGGAACGGAGCGGTCGGTCAGCGCCATGGCCACGGTGCGGAAGCCGAGGTCGCGCAGATGGCCGATGGGCGTGTCGAGCCAAGTCCAGGGGATGCGGAAGACGGTGCCCATCGACACTCTGACGGCGCGGCGGTTGAGCGGGTCGCACGAGGTGGGGGTGAGCAGCACGCCGCCGATGCCCAGCGCGGCGGCCGAGCGGAAAATGGCGCCGATGTTGGTGGTGTCGACCACACCGTCGATGACGACGACGCGGCGGGCGTCGCGGCACACTTCGGCCACGCTGCGCGGTTGCGGCCGGCGCATGGCGCAAAGCACGCCGCGGGTGAGCGTGTAGCCGGTGAGGCGCGCCAGCAGTTCGCGCGGCCCGGTGTAGACGGGCAGTTCGGGGCAGCGGGCGATGATGTCGGCGGCGTCGCCTTGCAGATGTTTCTCCTCGCACAGCAGCGAGAGCGGCTCGTAGCCCGACAGGAGGGCTACACGGATGACTTTGGGACTCTCGGCAATGAAGATGCCTTGTCCGGGTTCGAGGCGGTTGCGCAGCTGGGCTTCGGTGAGGGTGCTGTAAACGGCAACGCCGGGATGGTCGAGCGATTCGATTCTGACAATGGGCATGATGGTGGCGGGGCGGACCCGCAGTTGGTTTCTGTGAGTGGAATGTCGGGCCCGACGGGCCTCTTGCGGGGTCAAAGTTAACGAATTGCCCGCGGCTGGCCAGCGGCGATGCAGGCTTTTTTGCTGCGGCAGGACAAAATGCGGGACGCGGGCCGCGCCTCGGGCGAGGGCGGAAAAGCGGAGCGGGCAGCGGGTGCGGCAGGCTTTTCCGGTCCGGCTGAGTTTCCTTTCGGGTCGTTAAAGAACGTAGACAAAGGTTTATTCTTGAAAAAAGGGTTGTCCCATTTGATGGTTTCGCTTATCTTTGTGTATGAAAAAAAGAAAACCGATATAGGACACAGGGATGATGAAAAAATGCTTTTGGCTCTGGCTGCTGATGCTGCCGCTCTTGCCTTTGCAAGCCGACGATTTTGAACGTGCGCAACGTGTGCTCGTGCAGGTGCGGCAGGGACAGGGTGACAGTCTGGTGGCGCAGTTCCATCCGGCTATCCGCGAAGCCTTGCCGGCCGAGGCCGTGAGCCAGCTGTGGCAGCAGCTGGAGCAGGAACGCGGGGCCTTGCTGCGGCAGGGACCCTGGCGGGCGGAGCGTCGCGACACCTTGCTGCTGGAGCAGTGTCATCTCTATTTTGAAAAGGATTCGCTGACCTTTTCCCTGTTGACCGACAGTTGCCGGTATATTGTAGGTTTTCACTTTACGCCTTTGCTGGTTCCCGTTGAATATGCACCCGAAAAGGTGCAGGCCGAAGTGGATTATGAGGAGCGCGACACGCTGGTGGTCAATGGCCGCTATCGCCTGCCGGCCACGATTTGTCAGCCTGTGCGGCAGCGGGACTCGTTGTGGCCGGTGCTCGTGTTTGTACACGACGTGGGACCGGTCGACCGTGACGGAACGTTGGGGCCGAACAAGCCTTTCCGCGAAACGGCGCGCCGCCTGGCAGCCAGTGGCATTGCAAGCCTGCGCTACGACAAGCGCAGTTTTGTCTACGGAGCGCGCACGAATGAGTGGAACGGCGTGACGACCTATGATACGGAAGTGGTGGACGACGCGCTGCGGGCGCTGGAGTGTGCCGCCCGTCTGCCGGGAGTGGACAGCTTGCGCGTGTATGTGGCCGGTCACAGTCTGGGCGGTATGCTGGCACCGCGCATTGCGATGCTCAGCCGTGTGCCCGTGGCCGGACTCATTGCCTTGGCGGGGGCCGCACGCCCGTTGCAGGAACTCTTGCAGGCGCAGATGCGCTATATGGCCACGGTGCAGGGGGGGACGATGGCCGAAGCCGACAGCCTTTCCAACTTTCTGTATACCCGCATGTCCGAACCTTACCGCGCCTTTGCCGCTGCCTACAATCCGGTGGGAACCGCCCGCGGACTGCGCATGCCGATGCTCTTTCTGCAGGGCGGGCACGACTATCAGGTGACGCGTGCCGACTTCCAGTTGTGGCAGCGCGGCCTTGAAGGGCGTGAAGGGGTGCGCTTTGTCTGGTTGGAAGAGTGCGACCACCTGTTCCGTGAAACCCCCAGAATGGCCGTCCCCGAGGACTACATGCAACCGGGTAATGTGTCGGACCGCGTGCTCCGCGCCATCATTTCCTTCGTCAGACTTTGACCGCGCTGAAGGCTGGGCGCGGCCCGTTCCCGCGGTGGAACAGTCTGTGTTCTTGTTCCTTTTTCAGCATTCCGTTTAAGTTGTCGCATCCGTTGCGCGGCGGCACGCCGCTTTTTTTGTAACTTTGCCACTCCCTTTTTTCAAGTTCTCAAGTCTAACAGCATCCGAAAATGACAGATAACAACAGTAAGAAACTTTATATCGAAACCTATGGCTGCCAGATGAATGTGGCCGACAGTGAAGTGGTGGCTTCAGTCATGAAGATGGCCGGGTATGAACCGACGGACAGTCTGGATGAGGCTGATGCCGTCTTTCTCAACACCTGCTCCGTCCGCGAGAACGCCGAGCAGAAAATCATTCACCGCCTGGAGGCCCTTAACGGTCAGCGCCGCAAGGGTCGGAAGTTTATTGTCGGTGTGCTGGGCTGCATGGCCGAGCGCGTCAAGGAGGGACTGCTCAATGAATACGGCGCCGACCTGGTGGCCGGGCCCGACAGCTACCTGACCTTGCCCGACCTCATCGCACAGGTGGAGGCTGGCCACAAGGCTATCAATATCGAACTCTCCACCACGGAGACTTATCGTGACGTGGTGCCCGAGCGCGTGGCCGGCAACCGGCTTTCCGGCTTTGTGAGCATCATGCGCGGCTGCAACAACTTTTGCCATTACTGCATTGTGCCTTATACCCGCGGCCGTGAACGCAGCCGCGACGTGGAGAGCATCCTGACAGAAGTCCGCGACCTGGAAAAGCGCGGCTACAAGGAGGTGACTTTGCTGGGACAGAACGTCAACAGCTATGCCTGCGGCGAGGTGCGCTTCCCCGAACTGTTGCGCCGCGTGGCACGTGCGGTGCCCGGTATGCGGGTGCGCTTCACTACGAGCCATCCCAAGGACATGAGCGACGAAACGCTCCACGTCATTGCCGAAGAGCCCAATGTGTGCCGTCATATCCATCTGCCCGTGCAGAGCGGAAGCAACCGCATTCTCGAACTGATGAACCGGAAATATACGCGTGAGTGGTATCTGGAGCGGGTGGCTGCCATCCGCCGCATCATCCCCGACTGCGGACTTTCCACCGACATCTTTGCCGGCTATTGCTCGGAAACGGAAGAAGATCACCGGCAGTCGCTCTCCCTGATGCGGGAATGCGGGTATGACTCTGCGTTTATGTTCAAATATTCCGAACGCCCCGGTACGTATGCTTCCCGCCATCTGCCCGATGATGTCAGCGAGGAAGTAAAGGTGCGGCGCCTGGAGGAACTCATCGCCCTGCAGAACGAGCTGTCGGCGGCGGCCAACGAGCGTTGCGTCGGCCGGGTTTATGAAGTGCTGGTTGAAGGGTTCAGCAAGCGCTCGCGCGAGCAGCTGTTCGGACGCACCGAACAGAACAAGGTGGTCGTGTTCGACCGCGGCAGTTTCCGCCCCGGCCAGTATGTGCGGGTGCGCATTACCTCGGCTTCATCGGCAACCTTGAAGGGAGAGCCCGTAGACGGGAAAGCCACGGAGATTCCCGTTTCGGAGGGAGGAGACGCGCAGTGATGCCGGCAGGCGCCTTTTCGTTGCCTTTTATCGCGGAGATGGCGTGTGAAAGAAAAAAGAGCAAAGCAGTGGGATATTGCTTGCCATGTAAGGATATTTGTTTATTTTTGTAGAAAATATTGCCGTGGATTTTCTGAAAATGCCGGGCGCTGTGCAGAGCTTTGGATGAGGCCGATGCTGCCGGACGGACCGGTCTGCTGCGGCGGGAATATCCTTGAAAACCGGATGACTTGTCGGGCGGGCTTGGTTCGAATGGCATTCCGCATCCGGCATGCATACATTAATATATATACATAATAATCTAAATACAGACAGCAATGTTAGACGTAAAGCAGTGCCTCGCAGAATGTGAGGAAAAGATGGAAATGAGTGTGATGCATCTCGAAGAGACACTTTCGCACATCCGCGCAGGTAAGGCGAATGTGCATATCCTTGACGAGATACGTGTGAATTCCTATGGTTCTATGGTGCCCATCAACAATGTGGCGGCGCTCACTACGCCCGATGCCCGTACCATAGCCATCAAGCCGTGGGACAAGTCCATGTTCCGCCCCATTGAAAAGGCTATCATCGACAGCGCCATTGGCATTATGCCGGAAAACAATGGTGAAGTCATCCGCCTGGCTATCCCGCCCTTGACCGAGGAGCGTCGCCGCGACCTGACCAAACAGTGCAACAAGGAAGGCGAGGAGTCGAAAGTGGCTATCCGTAATGCCCGCCGCGACGGCATCGACAAACTGAAGAAGGCAATCAAGGACGGACTTTCTGAAGACGTGGAAAAGGATGCTGAGAATGATTTGCAGAAAATCCACGACAAGATGATTAAGAAAGTGGACGAACTGCTGGCCGAGAAGAACAAGGAAATCATGACGGTGTAACCGCACCGTTGCCGGGCGGCAAAGCCCGGCCGGATATTGACGCGGGGAGCAGGACGGAGCCGCAGTAACAGAAGGCTGGCTCCGGGCCCGCTGCTCCGGAAAAGGCGTGAAGAAGGCCCGTACGGCTGGCAGAATGCCGGCGGCGAATCCGCCTTTTACCCCGGCCGTCGCGTAGGGCGGCGGAAGGGATATTTTTTCTGTTTGACGTTTATGGGAAAGGAAAGGAAGGACAACAGAATGGCCGAGGCCGCACACGGCGAGCGGAGCGAGACGTTTCACGGCATGGTGGTGCGCAACACGGGCAGCTGGTACGAGGTGCGCACTGACGGCGGCCGCATACTGGAGTGCAAGGTGAAGGGGAACTTTCGCCTGCGCGGCATTCGCTCTACCAATCCGGTGGCAGTGGGCGACGGCGTGACGGTATTGTCCAGTGGCGAGGGAGCGGCTTTCATCGTGGAGATTGACGAGCGCCGCAACTACATTGTCCGCAAGGCTTCCAATCTGTCCAAGCAAAGTCACATTCTGGCAGCCAATGTCGATTTGGCCGTTCTTCTGGTGACTGTTGCCCGTCCCGAAACGTCGACCACTTTCATTGACCGTTTCCTGGCTTCGGCCGAAGCTTACCGGGTGCCTGTAGTTATCGCTTTCAATAAGAGCGATGAACTGTCGGGCGAAGAACGCGAGTTGCAGGAATATCTGATGGGCATATATCGTGAAGTCGGTTATGACTGCTTTGCCGTTTCCGCGCTTTCGGGCGACGGCGTCGGTCCGTTGCGTCAGATGATGGCGGGAAAGGTTTGTCTTCTGGCCGGACATTCCGGAGTAGGGAAGTCCACCCTGTTGAATCTGCTTGTGCCGGATGCGCATGTGCGTACGGCCGAGATTTCGGCAGCCCACGGTACGGGAATGCATACGACCACTTTCAGCGAGTTGTACGATTTGCCCGGAGGGGGAAGCGTGATTGATATTCCCGGAATCAAGGGATTTGGAACTTTCGACATGGAGCCGGAGGAGATTGCGCATTATTTCCGCGACATCTTTGCTCTGTCGCCCGATTGTCGCTTTTACAATTGTACGCACACTCATGAGCCGGGGTGTGCCGTGTTGCAGGCTCTCGAGGAGCACAGGCTTGCCCCGTCCCGCTATGCTTCCTATCTTTCTATGCTCGACGATAAGGAAAAGGGAAAATACCGTGCGGCATTCTGACCGTACCGCTAGGGGTGATCGCTCTGCCTGTCCGCCGTTCCGGCAGGACAGTCTGTTGGTGAGTAACTTGAAAAATACGGAAAAACATGGCTACAGGTTTACTGATTCTTATACTCGTGCTGCTGGCCCTCGTGCTGATGGCGGTCGAAGTGTTGATTGTCCCCGGTTTTGGTATTTCCGGTATTGCGGCCATTATCAGTGCGTTGGTGGCTGAAGTGTTGATATTCGAAGAATACGGAATGTTGGCGGCGGCCTTGTCGCTGGCCGGTTTTGCGCTGCTGACTGTTGTGCTGCTCGTCTGGGTGGCTCGTTCCAAGACTATTGACAAAGTTTCGCTGCACAGCAGCATTGATTCCACGAATGCCACGAAGGAGCAGTTGTCCGTGAAGGTGGGCGACGAAGGAGTGGCGCTTACCCGTCTGGCTTTGATTGGAAACGCCGAAATTGCCGGTAAGACGGTAGAAGTGAAATCGGCAGGCAATTTTATCGAAGAAGGCACCCCGCTCGTAGTGGTTGCCGTTAGTGAAGCGCTCGTGCTGGTGCGTGAGCGTCAGGCATGATTTTTCCTTGGTGTTTCCCGTGTGCCCGTTTGCTGAGGAAGGCATGCGGACATATGTCGGAGTTTTTTTCCGGAAGTACGCTTCCGGCTGATCTTTCTTGAATTTTTACATTTATCCTATTTCTATGAAAAACAGATTGGGGGTATTGGCGCTGGTGGTGCTGATGCCGTTTTTTCTAATGAAGGCTCGTCCGTCCCATTGGACCAGCCAGTATGATGTGGTGTGGACACATCCTTCACAGAATTCTTCGGAATCCATGCCGTTGGGAGGAGGCGATTTGGGCTGTAACGTATGGGTTGAGTCCGGTGATTTGTTGTTGTATCTGCAGCGCAGCGGATGCTTCAGCGAGAACGGTGAATATCTCAAGTTGGGCAGAGTCCGCTTGCGGCTGTCGCCCAATCCGTTTGATGCTTCGGCCGAGTTCAGTCAGCAGCTCCGTCTGGCCGACGGTTCCATACGCATAACGGCTACCGGAGCCGACGGACTTTCAGCTACGGTTGATTTGTGGGTAGATATTTTTACTCATTCTGTCCACATGGATGTGAAGGCCAACCGTCCCGTCGGCCTGGAGGCTTTCTATGAGAACTGGCGGCTGGACGATCGCGAACTGACCGATGAACGGCGTGGCCGTTTCGGTTGCTTTGGACTTGAGGGCTATCCGAGGCGTGTGGTCAAACGGCGTGATTACACTTCATTTTGTAGCGGAGGTGTCCTTTTTTATCATTACAATCCGGAACGTATTCTTTCGACGGAAGTAATGCTGGAACAGCAGGGATTGACGGACCGGCGTGATGAAATTACCGATTTGATGAGTCACCTGGCTTTTGGGGGCTACCTCAGTGGAGAGGGCATGCAGCCGGCCGGCAGTACGGATGGTAGTTATGCCGGCACTCCGTTCCGTGCCTGGCGTTTGCAGAGCAAGGAGAAAAAACGCCGTTTCCATGTTCAGGTGGCTACGCAAAAGCAACAGACGGAAGACATCAGCCGCTGGAGAACCAGTATGCTTGAATTTGCGAAAGCGACGGCACGTGAACAGGGAAATCCTGCGAAAAACCGCCGCTGGTGGCGTGATTTCTGGGACCGCAGCTGGATTCAGATTGGACAAACGGGCAACCGGAACTCACCCGAGTGGGAAATGGGGCGCAATTATCAGCTCTTCCGTTATCAGCTTGGCGGGAATATGTATGGCGATTATCCCACTAAGTTCAATGGTGGCAATCTGACTTTCGACCCCGTGTTTGTTGATGCCGGAATGCAGCACGACCCTGACTGGCGGCAGTGGGGAGGGGATGTCTTTACCGCGCAGAACCAGCGCCTGCTGTTCTGGCCGATGCTCAAGAGTGGCGATTTTGAAGGTATGCTCCCGCAATTTGAACTGTATCGCAAGGGACTTCCCGGTGCCCGCATGAAGGTAGCCCGGGCTTTTGGACATCGCGGAGCTGCGTTTTGTGAATATGCCAACGATGCGGGCCTTGACTTTGGTGCGGGATGGGGCTGGGACAGCGGATCGGCGCGTCGTCGCGGACGTGAGGTCCCCTTTGGTTCGCCTGAGGCAAATGCCACATCCAACTACGGCGGAGTGGTGGAAAAAGGAATGATGGCCAACGGTTCCATAGCCTATCATTGGGAATCGCAGGTGGAACACGCATATATGATATTGGAATATCATCGTTTTACCGGGCGGAACATTGACGCTTATCTGCCTTTTATAAAGGAGTCGCTGATTTTCTTTGACGAGCATTATCGCAAGCGTCAGCTGATGCGTAATGGAAAACCTTACGACGAAAACGGGAAACTGGTGTTCTATCCCTCCACATCCTGTGAGTCTTATCGTGGAGCCAAAAATCCGACCGACCTGATTGCGGGTATCCGCTCGTGCATCGAAAGCTTGCTGACGCTGGAAAGTGACAGCCTTTCCGCATCCGAAAGGACTTATTTTGCCGACTATCTTCGCCATTTGCCCGAACCGTCCTTTGGCGTGGTTCAGGGAGATAGTGTTATGCTGCCGGCCGAATCCTATATCCGGTATCAGAATGTGGAATGCCCGCAGTTCTATCCACTTTTCCCCTTCAACCGTTACGACTTTCAAAGTCCCTTCATCCCGATATTCCGCAATACGTGGAAACATGGCAATTTTCCCAAGAACATGGTCATCAGCTGGCATCAGGATGGGATTTTCTATGCCCGTATGGGGATGGTGCGTGAAGCTTATGAGTATAATTTGAAGAAACTGGGAAATTCGCCGCGCCGCTTTCCTACGTTCTGGGGCCCTGGACACGACTGGGTACCCGACCACAATTGGGGAGGGTCCGGCATGATAGGTTTGCAGGAAATGTTGTTGCAGACGGTGGGACAGAAAATATATGTACTGCCGTGCTGGCCGGCCGATAAGGATGTGCGGTTTAAGTTGCATGCTCCGGACAAGACGGTTGTGGAGGTGGAATTTGCCGCAGGTAAGGTGCGGAAACTGAGCGTAACTCCCCGTTCCCGCCGCAAAGACATTGTGCTTTGCCTTTAGGATGGTGCTGTTCACACTGTAGCCTTTTCCTGTATCGGATTTTACAGAGCGGAAAGAGTAATATCGTATTCAAGCAACAGGCAAACTCCTTTATTATATAGCCTCGTTAAAGGTCTGGATATCCGTTTTCTTTTCCTCCTCCAACACTTAGTACGATAGAAAATTCTAAAGTACCGACAGAAAAAACAGTCAGTACTTTAGGATTTTCTATCGTACTGAGTGTTTTTTCCCTTCCTTGCGCATGGTATTCCATCCATATTTTCCGCTCTTTGTAACGTCCTGTTCCTTCCTCCGTTTCCCCCTCCGCCCCGCGCGCAGCTTCACTTTCCCCGCGATTTCCCCTGGATTTATATGTTCTTCGGCATATTCTCC
>ENA-OZFV01000869-OZFV01000869.1-human-gut-metagenome-genome-assembly--contig:-NODE-869-length-11459-cov-6.338565_pt1 | contig 11459 bp, 10 predicted proteins | sample MGYA00245110_ERZ653645 | MGnify/ENA primary metagenome ERZ653645 (study PRJEB26926, sample SAMN06165144) | human gut metagenome | biome: ENVO:00009003; feature: ENVO:2100002; material: ENVO:00002003... | reverse complement strand
CTATCAGTACTTTAGGATTTTCTGTCAGTAGGACTGTGAAACCGTGATGCGGCAATAGCATACAAGGACCTCTGCTCAGGGATAAATAATTATACCGAATCACGTTAAACCGATATAGAAAGACAGGTTAAAAAGTCAAATCAACACCAACCAAGAAGTACAAATCAAGATGCAAATACGCCTTATAATACACAGGATTTGGCATTTGCACTTAATATCATCCACATACATAATATCAGTAGTTTTGAACGATAAAACTCCATGAGAATACCTTCAAAACTACTGATATTATTTTTTCGACAGGCCAAAAGATTCACAAATGCTCTCTTTATGCCTCTGTGCCAAAATAAAGAAACAGGACACCCAGCAGAACCAGCAGCAAATCAAGCGCCTTCGCCTTCAGGTTCTTCTCATGAAAGACCAATGCACCAAAGAGGAAGGACACAAGTACGCTACTCCTCCGTACCATTGAAACCACCGAAATCAAGACCCCAGGCATACTTAATGCATAAAAATAAGCCAAATCCGCCAGCGTCAGGAACACAGAAATGCAGACTATGCTCCACCGCCAGGAAAAAGGAGTCGTTCGATGGGATGTCGGCCACCACAATAAAAGTGTTACAGCCAACATCATCAGCGCCTGATACAGATTATACCACCCTTGTACAAACATTTTGTCCAACCCGGCACCACCTGCTGACATCGGCGAAAGCAGATACTTATCATACAAACCACTGCAAGCCCCCAAGATGGCAGCCAGAAACAGGAAAAATACCCAACGATTATGAACAAAGTCAATCCCCTCCTTCTTACCGCTTCTGTTCAATAAATAAAAGGAAAGAAGTGCCAACAAGACACCGACCCACTGCCACAGATTCAACTGCTCGCCAAATATCAGCAAGGCTCCCACCAATGTCATCACAGGCCGACTGGCATTAACCGGACCGACGATAGTCAGCGGAAGATGCTTGATTGCAAAATACCCACAAAGCCATGAACTCAGCACAATCAACGATTTCAACACGACATAGCCATGCTCCCGCCAACCGCCCGCAGGAACATACGCCGCATCGCCCGCCGCCAACATCCCCGCCGAAGAACCAACAATCAACGGAAGGAAGAATAAACTGCACAACACGGTATTAATCAACAATACCGGAATCACTGCATTATCACGCAATGCCCGTTTTTTGAACACATCATAAAAGCCCAGCAATGCAGCAGAAAGAAAAGCCAGCAATATCCACATTTCCCTTACTATTTATATATATAATGTGTTATTCACAAAACAAATCCTCAGGATAGACGACCTGCACCAACGAAAGCGCATTTCCCGGCACAGAATCGCCGGCAGCACATCGGTCCTTGCTCTCAATAACCCCACGAAACTGATCCACAGTCATCTTTCCTCGTCCCACATCCAGCAAAGTACCCACGACCGCCCTTACCATATTCCGAAGGAAACGGTCCGCCGTAATTTCAAAACGCCACAAATCATCCGAAACCTTCACCCATTTGGCACGCTTCACGTGACAAATATTGGTTTTAGTATCAGTATGTAATTTACTGAAACTCGTGAAATCGCTGGTTTCCAACAACACGGCTGCAGCCTCATTCATCCGCTCAAAATCAGGAACAGAATACAACCGTGTTGCAAAATGTCGTAAAAAAGGATTTTTCCGCAGATACACATGATAATGATAAGTACGCTCCAATGCATTAAACCGCGCATGCGCATCGGGACGCACTGCAAGAACTTTTTCCACAGCTATATCCGGCGGCAGCATTCTGTTCAACTTTTCCGTCAGCCACGAACCGTCTATAGGATGGCTCACATCAAAATGAGCAGCCATACAAGCCGCATGCACACCCGCATCAGTTCGCCCAGCCCCCACTACAGCTATCGGTTCACGCAATAACACCGAAAGCGCTTCATTCAATTTCTGCTGTACACTGGGAGCATTGGGTTGCACCTGCCATCCATGATAAGCTGTACCGTCATAGGAGAAAAAAACAAAATAACGGCATACGTTTTTTCTTCCTTCGAATGCGCCGGCCGCATCACAACCCACAGCCATCGTTTTCCCGACGGGCACCATTTCTTTTGTATTCATAGCATTTGAGTCCATACACACTCTTCTTATCTTCCGGAAATCCCGGATATAGAGGAACACACATTAAAAAAAAGTGCCATGCTTTAGCGGCACGGCACTTGTTATCTTTTACTCAGAAAGGAATCTATTATTAGGCCTCCTCAGCTACAACTTCGAAAGGAACCTCAACAGATACTTCCTTGTGAAGTTTAATTGTAGCAGTATAAGAACCAACTTCCTTCACATCCTTAACGGTAATTGTCTTACGGTCGATTTCAAAACCGAGTTTAGCCAAAGCTTCAGAAACATGAAGGCTGTTGACAGAACCGTAGATACCGCCGGTTGCACTCACCTTGGTTGCAATCTTGATGCCTTCAACAGCACCCAGTTTCTCTGCAAGAGCCAAAGCGTCGTTCTTGATTTTCTCCAGTTTGTGGGCACGCTGCTTCAACTCTTCAGCCAACATTTTCTTTGCAGAAGCAGAAGCAATAACCGCTTTACCAGTAGGAATAAGGTAGTTACGGCCATAACCGTCCTTTACAGTGACGATTTCATCCTTGTAACCCAAGCCGTGTACGTTTTCTTTCAAAATCAGTTCCATATCTTATACCTCCTGTTTATTATTTCATCAAATCGGTTACAAAAGGAAGCAAGGCCAAATGGCGCGCACGCTTCACGGCCTGCGCAACACGGCGCTGATATTTCAGAGAAGTACCAGTGATACGACGGGGAAGAATTTTTCCCTGCTCGTTCAGGAACTTTTTGAGGAATTCAGGATCCTTGTAGTCAATGTACTTAATACCGCTCTTCTTGAAACGGCAGTACTTTTTTCTTTTTACGTCCACTGTGGGCGGAGTCAGATAACGGATTTCAGACTGTACTTGTGCCATGATTTAACCCTCCTTGCTAACTTTGTTGTTACGACGCTTCTCTGCATACAATGCAGCATACTTCTCCATCTTTACAGTAAGGAAACGGAGAATACGCTCGTCGCGACGGAATCCAACTTCCAACTTTTCAATCACTGCAGGCTCTGCCTTGAACTCTATCAACTGATAGAATCCAGTAGACTTTTTCTGAATGGGGTAAGCCATTTTCTTGAGTCCCCAGTTCTCTTCATTGATAATCTCTGCGCCCTGGGCGGTGAGAAAATCCTTGAATTTTTCGACCGTCTCCTTCATCTGCTGGTCAGACAAAACGGGAGTCATAATGAAAACGGTCTCGTACTGATTCATCATACGTTTGAAATTAAAAAATAAACACTTATTTTGCAAAATTGCGGCGCAAAGATACAAATTTATCTTTACGCCGCAAAGCCTTCGCCTCATTTTCTGGCAGATAATATCAAAAAAGCTATCATATTACCTAAAATCCGGCATATGTGCAGGCCCAGTTTGCAACCGGGTTATTCCCATCCCAATGCACTGGCACCCAAAACGGCAGCTTCACTTCCGTTCAAGCCGGAGATGAGCAACTGAGTCTTGCCGCGGAATAAGTGAAGCACATTTTCCTCGAAAGCCTTACGCAAAGGACGCATCAGATAATCCCCAGCCTTGGTCAGACCGCCAAAGAATACGAATGCCTCAGGCGTATTGAAAGTCGTGAAGTCCGCGCAAGTACGTCCCAGCAGCGAGCCGGTAAATTCAAAGATTTCCAATGCCACAGGATCACCCTGTTCTGCTGCCTGAAATACATCGAAGGAAGTGATGGAATCTGGATCCAGCTTCCGCAACGGACTGTCTACCGCACTCTTTTCCAACACCTCACGTGCCGTACGTGCCACACCTGTTGCCGAGCAGTAAGTTTCCAAACAACCGCTGCGTCCGCAGCCGCAAGGACGTCCGGAAGGAGTATGATCCACGACAAAATGTCCCAACTCACCGGCAAAGCCATCACTGCCGTATACCACCTTGCCATCCACCACGATGCCGCTACCGACACCCGTGCCCAATGTAATCATAATGAAATTCTTCATTCCTCTTGCCACGCCGTAAGTCATTTCGCCCATTGCAGCGGCATTTGCATCATTGGTTACACGGCAGGGAATGCCCAATGCCTCCTCAAACAGCTGAGCTATCGGCACGATACCTTGCCACAGAAGATTGGCTGCATACTCTATATTCCCTGTATAATAATTACCATTAGGTGCACCGATACCCATACCCTTTATATTCTGGATGCCTCCTACCAAATCAAGGGCTGGTTGCAATGCTTCCACAGCAGCTTTTACATAATCATTCACATCCGGATAAGCCTTGGTCTTGATAACAGTCTGGGCTTTGATAGTACCACGTTGATCCACAATACCAAATACTGAATTCGTACCACCCATATCCAAACCTATCACATAAGGCTTTTCAATATTCTGTTCCATAGTTATTAAATATTAATATTAACGTTATAAAATCAGTTTCACGAGCCTGCCTCCCTTACCAATCGACGACACAGTTGAACTGATAGTTACTGAAATACGAAACCCGTCAAAGCATTTTTTCGAACCTAGGAAGAAGGAAGGCCGCTCCAATCATAGTGGAGACAAATATACAACATTCTTCCTACGTATGCAAAATTGATGACAAAAAAAGAAGCAACACAGCCAGAATACCCCTCGCTCTATTTTTCCTTGTTTCCATAGCCTTCACGCATCACCTCATATAATTATACTCGATTACATTATATTTAATAAAATTATGAATTTATTCTCCAAATTATTCACCTTTAATATTTATTTTTTGTATATTTACGACATAAAAACAACAAGCACACAGTACTTGTATCATTTCAACAAAGAGGACAAAAAGTCCACAAAGCTAAAAGCCTCTTCAGACAAGCCTAAAAAGTTCATCAGTAGCGAAAAGGAAGAATGCACACTTCCCAAATGCAAGCACGACGTGTTTGCAATATAATAGATGTGCAATTACATATTTGATAAAATCTAAATTTATGAAAAAGTTTTCTAGAATTATTGTAAAGAACATGTCTGTATTATCTGCAGAAGAAATGGCACAAATTGAAGGAGGAGAATTTCTGATTCCTGAAGAAAGATGCATTAAGACCAACGTTGGAGCAGGGTGCTACGTTAAATACGGTGAAGGTGTATTAAGTGGACAATGCGGAACTTGTACACTATATGCAAATAATATCGCTGTAATATATTATTGTTGTAATACTGAAACTCCTTAAAAGGATTAAGCCACAACCTCGGTTTAACTAATTAAGCATATATTATAAAGTTTGCAGTAATTTCATATTTTGATATTACTACAAACTTTAATCTTAAAAAGAAAAATATGAGACAAGCATTCTATCTATTATGTATTCTTTTATTCTCTATAAGTGGCCGAGCCCAGTCTTTATTTTTAGGAGAAGTACAGGATGGCTTTTTGGAAATTCCCCTAACCGGCGTAAAAATTTCTTTACTTGCAGCAGACAGTACAGTTGTACTGGATTCCATACCTACGTCAATCCGTAAAGAAAACGGCAAAATTTCAAAGGTATCTTTCACGTTACAGATAAAAGGAGAAACTGGACAATACTTTCTTCGCGCCACAAGGAAAGGCTATACGGACGCGCTGGTACCTATCCAGTTCAAGAAGGAGCAGGCAGGCATCTATGCATTGGACGCACCAATTCGGCTACGTAAGTCCTTCGACCAGGAACTGGGTGAAGCAACAGTAACCGCCACCCGCCTCAAAGTATATTATAAGGGAGACACACTCGTTTATGACGCACGGGCTTTTAAGCTACCCGATGGCTCGATGCTCGACGACCTGATTCACCAACTGCCGGGAGTTACCATGAATGACTTGGGCGAAATTTACGTCAATGGACGAAAAGTAGACGAATTACTACTAAACTCACGCTCTTTCTTCGGCGGTAAAAAGGACGTGCTACTCAAGAATCTGCCTTATTACACGGTGAAAGATGTCCGTGTGTATGAACAGGAAAGTCGATACGCGCGCGCCACAGGTGACACCTCCTTACCCAAGAATTATGTAATGGATGTAAACCTAAAAGACGAATTCAGTCGTGGATATATCACCAACACCGAAGCTGCTGGAGGTACAGACAATCGCTGGTTAACACGCGGTTTTCTGTTAGGATTCACCAAGGAGCACAGGTTCTCGATGCAAGCTAACAGCAACAATGTAAATGAAAAACGACACATCGGCAACAACGAATATTGGACTCCCGACCGGCAACCTCGTTCCATACAGACTCTACACAACATAGCGGGTGAATGGAGCTACGAATCAAAGGACAGAAACAAGAAAAACAATCTGTATGCAGAATTTTCCTCCAGTCGTAATGAAGGAGAAATGCGCCAACGGCAAGAACTTTTCTTTAATGGCAGCAATCCGGTCAGTAATACCCACTCCACCACTGAAACAAAAGAGGACCATTGGAAACTGAAAAATGATTTCGATTTGATCAATATCAAATCATATCGCCATATTACCCTTGGACTTCTGCTGGAATACAAACAGTTCAGCGGTAACTCCGCCCTATTGTCCGAACAATATATAGACAGTCTGCTACACCGGCAGACCTCTGTCGGCTTCAACGAAGGACATGCTTACAATATAGATTTGAAGGGAAGTATAACACCAACATTCAAACTCTTCAGACAAGGCATTAATGCCGACTATCAAATCCGACACAATTATGAGGAGAATAATGTGGCACGCCGATATCTTACGGAACAATTCGTACACCCTCAACAAAGCACAACATTCAATGCTAACGAAATGAAACACCGCAATACATATGCGAAACTCGCTCTTGGCCCCACCCGGATGAAACTTTCCCCCAAATACGAACTTGATATCGTCAACCAAATTTCATTCCAGCACGACAAAGGACAGGATTTTCTCTTTCATCCGGACAGCCTGCTTCTGCCTTCACAAATTGACGGTCTCCAAGCCATCACAGACCCGAGAAATTCATATCAAAACAAAGAAAAAAACTTTTCCGACCTCATTTATATCAGTCTGGGACGGAGAAAGGAACTACCCTGTCCCCCTCCCATCAACAACATCAGTTATGAAGCATGGAGATTCACTATAATGGGTAGTGTTGGACGGAATGAATTGGATTACAAAAGAGGTGCAACAGATACACTAGCCATACAAAGAACCATATCGCTGAACCCCATCTTAGACTTATGTTTCTACCCGACCCAAGACTACAATGAAAGTATGACAATCAAAGCACAATATAACCTGTCTTCGCCATCGGCCTACGACCGCATCAACTATACCGATGATGCCACACCACAAGTAGTAAAGTTGGGTAACTCCCACCTGAAAAACATAGCTCATAGCCGTGTGGACATCAAATATACTGACAGTCAAAACAAACGGAAAGGACAACAATACAGTATCGGCACTCACTTTGTTTATCATCATCGGAGTGTCGCCAACAGCCTGAGTTATAATCCAGAAAGCGGTGTATATATCTATCAGCCTCAAAACATCAGAGGAGCATGGATGCTCAATGGACAGTTCAACTATTCCAGCCCAATCGATAAAGAGCAACGATGGCTTTGGCAAACCAATTTCAGTGCCGATTATAACCATTCAGTCGACCACTCTATGTTGAAAAATGAAACAGAAAGCCGGCTGAATACTGTTAACACAATGACCTTGAGCGACAAGGCATGGATTCAGTATCAAAAGGAAGAGTTTAGCCTCCGCCTCACTGGAAGTGCCAGTTGGCGGCGCTCAAAAGGTGAAATGCGAGATTTTTCAAGACTGAATGCTGTTGATTATAATTATGGCATAATCGGACGCTATACAGTTCCACACATCAAAACGACTTTGGCCTGCGATGTACAAATGTATAGCCGTCGCGGCTATGGTGAGGCCACACTCAACACAGATGACTTTCTCATCAATGCCTCGCTCAGTCAATCACTCTTGAAGGGAATGCTAATTGCCCGAATTGAAGCTTTCGACTTATTACACCAACTCTCCAGTACAGAGTATGCAATCAATGCTCAAGGTCGTATTGAAACTTGGTTCCGGTCCCTTCCTCGCTACGTAATGTTCCATTTGGTATACCATTGGAACCGAAATCCACAACGCTAAACGATGTGTCCCCAACGCTGTACAATGCGAACAAGCCACATTACCGAATTTGGATAAGTAGAAAATTCATCCTTGTATTACTTGTACATTTATTTTCATTAGAAAGGCACTGCTCAGCCATATCAACGCAGAATTTCTAATACTGGCTTGCCATTGCGCTCGTCTTTCTGTATATTTGCAGAATACAGCGTACTATTATTCATCAGTACCTGACCTGAAATCCACACGAAAAACAGGAAACACAATGAATAAGACACCTCTGCCGTAATAACAGATACGGCCCGACGCCCAACTTTTATCAAAATCGACGCATTCAGTAAAACAACGCAGCCCCTATGTCCATCCTCAACATGACCGGACTAGGATTTGCTGTATTTCCGTTTCATATTCATCATTACTGCACATATGACCTTAAAAAACAGTCTGATAAAAATGGCAGGCGCACTATGCCTGCTCCTTCCCTTCCAAGCATCCGGCCAGACAGCCAATGGCTACGTTCACGAATCTTCCACGCCCGAAGGCTACGTATGGCCTACGGAACAATCCGTATTAGACAATCTGGACCGCTGGCGCGATATGAAATTCGGTGTATTGTTCCATTGGGGACTTTATTCCGTTGCAGGCATCTGCGAATCCTGGCCCATCTGCTCGGAGGATGAAGAATGGATTCCACGCAACAAGGACATGCATTATGAGGAATTCAAAAAATGGTATTGGGGACTGAGCAAAGAATTCAATCCCACCCGTTTCTCACCCGAGCAATGGGCTGAAGTCATGCAGGACGCAGGAATGAAATACATGGTTTTCACGACCAAGCACCACGACGGATTCTGTATGTTCGACTGTAAATACACCGACTTTTCCATCGCGAACTTTGCTTTCAAAAATCATCCGAAAAAAGACGTAGCACGACATGTCTTTGATGCGTTCCGACAAAAAGGTTTCATGATTGGCTGCTATTTTTCCAAACCAGACTGGCATTGCGAATGGTTCTGGAACCCCTACTTCGCCACTCCCAACCGCGGTATCAACTACCGGAAAGACAAACACCCCGACTGGTGGGAAAAATACCAAAAGTTTACAACAGACCAACTGGACGAACTGACCAGCAACTACGGAAAACTGGATATTCTGTGGCTTGACGGTGGCTGGATCAGAGGCGAAGACATTCATTTGGACCAGGTGTTGGAAAAAGCCCGCCGCCGGCATCCGGGACTGATTGCCGTCGACCGGACCATGCGTGGAAAGAACGAAAACTACCAGACTCCCGAACGCAGCATCCCCGACCGGCAATTAAACTGTCCCTGGGAGAGTTGCATCACCTTGGCCAACGATTGGGGCTGGGTGCCCAACGCACCCTACAAATCGGCAAGAAAAGTCATCAACACGCTCATTGAAATCACCGCCAAAGGAGGCTGTTACCTGCTGGGAGTAGGTCCTACTCCACAAGGCCTCATCGAACAGCCCGTCATCGACCGTCTGCAGGAAGTGGGAGCATGGCTCCGGACCAACGGTGAAGCGATCTACGCCACCCGAAACGCCCGCCACTACCACGACGGAGACATCTGGTTTACTGCCAATAAGAACAATAGCACACTCTATGCCCTGTATACACTGGAAGAAGGGGAAACGCTGCCTGCAACCCTCAGTTGGACCGGAAATCTCCCCAAGGGAAAAATCACCCTGCTGCAAAACGGGAAATCCGTAAAGTATTCCTGTCATGACGGTAAAGTCGTTCTGCAACTCCCCAAAGGATTGAAAAACGAACCTCTTGCATTCAGGTTCGAACAAGCCAAATCCTCCCCGCAATAATCTTTCATCTCCTGCGTCATGAAGAATTCCACATGGCGACACAGCCTCATCATGCCTCACCTGGCAATAGGAACAATCTTACTGCTCCTATCTGTCCGCATGACGGCACAAACTTATACGATGGGACCGGAGTCGTTCATGTCGTGGGAAGATTTCGTGGCCGAATATATCAACAATGCAGACGAAGCTGACATGGAAGCCGACGAGGGTTCGCTGCTGACCCGGCAACTGGAACTACTGGAAGAGTTGCATTACCATCCGTTCAACATCAACACGGTCCACCGCTCTGACTTGCTACGCGTCCCCTTGCTGAACGAAGCGCAAGTCGACTCCATTCTTTCTTATCGGGAAAAGAAGCGCTTGTTGCGTTCATTGGGCGAACTGCAATGGATTAGCGGCATTCCTTTTGATACACGGAAGAAGTTGTCTCTGTTCCTTTACGCTGGCGACACTCTGCGTGAGCCCCCTTCCCTGAGTTCCAGATTTCTCGACGGACGCCACGAAATCATCAGCCGGCTGGACATCCCGCTTTACCAACGGGCCGGCGACCGCACGCTATCGCCCGAAGAACTGCAAAAGAATCCGAACCGGAGTTATCTCGGCAATTCCCTGGCCAACACCACCCGCTACCGTTACCGCTGGCAGCAGGATGTCGCGTATGGCCTCACGCTGCAAAAAGATGCGGGAGAACCCTTTGCCGGTTATGGAAACTATCCTTTCGACTACGTCTCAGCTTACCTCTATTTCCGGCCGCTCAACCGCCGGTTCGCCTTCTGGCTCGGTGATTTCAACATTCATGCCGGGCAAGGTTTGCTATTGGGCAATTCCTTTCTGTCCAGTCCGCTCCAATACCTGGAAAATACACGGCAAGCGCCCTCCCGCATCCGTCCCCATACCTCCAGCGACGAATCCGATTTTTTCCGGGGCGCAGCTGCCACATTCCGGCTCACTCCCCACCAACAACTGACGGCCTTTCTGTCCTACCGGAAACCGGATGCCCGCATCGAAGGAGACACCATCCGCTCCTTCCCGACCGACGGAATGCACCGTACACTCAATGAAAAACAGCGTAAACACGCAGCAGGCAATTGGGTAACCGGACTTCGTTATCAATTGCAGGCTTCTTCCTGGCACATCGGCACCTCGGCCTACTGGAGCCAGTACAGCCACATTGTTTATCCGCCACTGAGGGCCTACAACCGATATTATCTGCGCGGCAAATCGGCTGCCGGCATCAGCAGCGACTACAGCTGGCGAAACCGCCGCTGGACCATTCAGGGCGAAACTGCATTCGACCGAAAGGAAAACGGCGCCACGACCCACAGTCTGCGTTATGCCCCCAACAGTTTCTATACGTTCCTGCTCCAGCAACGCAGTTTTTCCTGCCGTTTCGTTGCACCGTTTGGGCAATCCTTGCAGGAAGGGTCGCACCTGCAAAACGAACATGCCCTGCTACTGGGTGCCC
>ENA-OZFV01000855-OZFV01000855.1-human-gut-metagenome-genome-assembly--contig:-NODE-855-length-11612-cov-5.184217_pt1 | contig 11612 bp, 8 predicted proteins | sample MGYA00245110_ERZ653645 | MGnify/ENA primary metagenome ERZ653645 (study PRJEB26926, sample SAMN06165144) | human gut metagenome | biome: ENVO:00009003; feature: ENVO:2100002; material: ENVO:00002003... | reverse complement strand
GGCTCGGAGATGTGTATAAGAGACAGATGGCCTTGATATAGGGGGTCTCGCCGCAGCCTGCGCAAGCGCCCGAGAACTCGAACAACGGCTGTGCGAACTGAAGGTTCTTGACCGACTTGGTCTTGTCGACGACCTGCTTGTAACCGATATTTTTGGTGATGTAATCCCAATTCTTCTGCTGGGGCATCTGCTCCTCCAGCGGGCGCATCACGAGCGCCTTATCCTTGGCGGGGCAGACGTCGACGCAGTTCGAACAACCCGTACAGTCCATCGGCGAAATCTGGATGCGGAACTTGTACTCCTTGGTCTCGCCGAGGCCCTGCTTCCACTCCACGCCCGAAGCGGCGGCCTCCTCCTCGGTGGCGAGGAACGGACGGATCACGGCGTGGGGGCAGACATAGGCGCACTGGTTGCACTGGATGCACTTGGCGCTGTCCCACTCGGGCACGGAGACAGCCACACCGCGCTTCTCATACGCGGAGGCACCGAGCTCGAACGTGCCGTCGGCATGGTCGACGAACGCGGAGACAGGCAGGCTGTCGCCGTCCATCTTGTCGACCGGGGTGAGAATGTCGCGCACCATCTTGACGGTGGCCGGACGGCCGGTCAGCTCCTTGGCGGGCGCTTCGTCCACGGCGTTGGCCCAGTCGGCCGGAACGTCGATCTTCACATACGCGGTCGCACCAAGGTCGATGGCCTTGTAGTTCATCTCGACCACGTCCTCGCCCTTCTTCATGTAGGAGGCCTTGGCCTTCTCCTTCATGTAGGTGATGGCCTCCTCCTCCGGCATGATCTTCGCCAGAGAGAAGAATGCGGACTGGAGGATGGTGTTGTTGCGCTTGCCCATACCGATCTGGATGGCCAGATCAATGGCGTTGATCGTGTAGAGCTGGATGTTGTTGCGGGCAATGTAGCGCTTGGCGGAGGCGTCCAGATGGTGGCTGAGCTCCTCGGGCGTCCACTCGCAGTTGATCATGAACACGCCGCCGGGCTTGACATCCTGGACCATCTTCATGCCCATGTGGATGTAAGCGGGGTTGTGGCAGGCCACGAAGTCAGCCTGATTGATGTAGTAGGGGCTGCGGATGGGCTTGTCGCCGAAACGCAGATGGCTGATGGTCACGCCGCCGGTCTTCTTGGAGTCATACTGGAAGTATGCCTGAACATACTTGTCGGTATGGTCGCCGATGATCTTGACGGAGTTCTTGTTTGCACCGACGGTACCGTCGCCGCCCAGACCCCAGAACTTGCACTCCTTGGTGCCAGCAGCTGCGGTGATGGGAGCGGGCTTGACCTCAGGCAGAGACAGGCCGGTGACATCATCGGTGATGCCGAGGGTGAAGCGCTCCTTCGGCTGATCCTTCTCCAGCTCCTTGAACAGAGCGAAGATGGAGGACGGGGGAGTGTCCTTGCTGCCCAGACCGTAGCGGCCGCCGGTCAGGATGACATCGTTCATGCCAGCCTCACGCAGGGTAGCTGCGACATCCAGATACAGGGGCTCGCCCAGAGAGCCGGGCTCCTTGGTGCGGTCCAGCACAGCCACCTTCTTGGCGGTCTTGGGCAGGACCTTCAGCAGGGAAGCGGAGACCCAGGGACGGTACAGGCGGACCTTGACGATACCGACCTTCTCGCCCTTGGCGTTCAGGTAGTCGATGACCTCATCAGCAACATCGCAGATGGAGCCCATAGCCACGATCACACGGTCAGCATCGGGTGCGCCGTAGTAGTTGAACAGATCGTAGTTGGTGCCCAGCTTTGCGTTGATCTTGGCCATGTACTTCTCAACAACAGCAGGCAGAGCGTTGTAAACGCTGTTGCATGCCTCACGATGCTGGAAGAACACGTCGCCGTTCTCGTGGGAGCCGCGCATCTTGGGGTGCTCGGGGTTCAGAGCCTTGGCACGGAACTCCTCGACAGCCTCCATGTTGCACATTTCCTTCAGGTCGGCGTAATCCCACTTCTCGATCTTCTGGTACTCGTGAGAAGTACGGAAGCCGTCGAAGAAGTTCAGGAAGGGGACCTTGCCCTCGATGGCTGCCAGATGGGCAACAGGGGACAGATCCATGACTTCCTGCACGCTGCTCTCGACCAGCATTGCGAAGCCGGTCTGGCGGCATGCCATAACGTCGCTGTGATCACCGAAGATGTTCAGGGACTGGGTAGCAACGGTACGTGCAGAAACATCGAACACGCAGGGCAGCTGCTCAGCAGCGATCTTGTACATGTTGGGGATCATCAGCAGCAGGCCCTGAGAAGCGGTGAAGGTGGTGGTAACAGCACCTGCACCCAGAGAGCCGTGCACAGCGCCAGCAGCGCCGGCCTCAGATTCCATCTCGACGACCTTGACCTGATTGCCGAAGATGTTCTTCTGGCCAGCTGCGGACCACTGGTCCACAGAGTCAGCCATCGGAGAAGACGGGGTAATGGGGTAGATGGCAGCCACGTCCGTGTAGGCATATGCTACATGAGCGGCAGCGGTATTGCCATCCATGGTTTGCTTTGCTCTAGGCATTTTTCTTCCTCCATTCAGAATTTTGGTACCTTCTGCGCGGGGCAAACGTCTTTGGCCGGAGCCGGAGAACTCCTTGAAAAACGCATTGCTCAACTGACGGATGCTGCGCACTGCCGGAGCCGGAGAACTCCGCAAAAGCACAGACCCATCGAGGGCAATAGCCCTGCCCGGGGCCGGAGAACCCCATGAAGGCACTATTGCTCATCTAATATAATAGCAAATTCCGCTGGCAAAGGCAACGCAAACCCACTGGCAAAACACAACAAAAATTCCCGAAAATTTTTAGCTCTTTTTTACAGATGTGTCCCTGCCTGCATCCAAGAGGCTTTTATTGCCTAAAATCCAGTGATGATGAGGTTTTTCTTACAAAATCCTAAATTTATAATTGACATTTGTACAGCTTCTGCCGTAAACTTTATCCATAGGAAAATGCGCCTTGGAGCGCAGGGAAGGACAGGCACAAAAAACGATGGATGCTGCACATTTCGAAAAGACGCTCACGAGCGAGGTGCTCTTTGAGGGCCGGGTGGTCACGCTGACCAAGGACACCGCCCTGCTGGAAAACGGCGAGACCGCCCAGCGGGAGGTCGTCCACCACCACGGCGGAGCCTGCATCGTGCCCTATTTTGAGGACGGCACCCTCTGCATGGTGCGCCAGTTCCGCTATGCCATGCAGCAGGAGCTGTGGGAGCTGCCCGCCGGCAAGCTGGAAAAAGGCGAAGACCCCTTCGAGGCCGCCAAGCGGGAGCTAGGCGAAGAGTGTGGCCTGACCGCCGACCACTACACCCCGCTGGGCGAGTTCTACCCCACCGTGGGCTATGACACCGAGGTCATTTATATGTGGGCGGCCACCGGGCTGCACAAGACCCAGATGCATCTGGACGACGACGAGTTCCTGACGCCCGACCGCATCCCGCTGGCAAAGGCCTACGAGATGGTCATGCGCAACGAGATCAAGGACGGCAAGACCATCGCGGGCGTGCTCAAGCTCAAGGCGCTGGTGGACGAGGGCAAGCTGTGATCCTCTACGAAGATGCAGCCCTCGTGGTGCTGGACAAGCCCGCTGGACTTTCCAGCGAGGAGGGCATCCCCGCTGCCCTGCGGAAGCACTGGGGCAGGCCCGACGCCTATGTGGGCGTCATCCACCGGCTGGACACCGGCGTGTCCGGGCTGATGGTCTATGCTAAGACCCCGCAGGCCGCTGCCGCCCTCAGCCGGCAGGTGGCCCAGAGCCAGCAATACTATGCCGTGCAGGATGGCCGGGCCGAGCCCGCCGCCGATGCGCCGGACGCACCGCCCTTCCGGAAGGAGTACCGCGCCCTCATCGCGGGCGGGCCGGACGAAACGCTCCCCGCCGGAGGCGTCCTGCGCGACTACTTATTCAAGGACAGCCGGAGGGGCCGGGTCTTCCCGGTCAGCCGCCCCCGCAAGGGCGTGAAGGAGGCCGTGCTGGAATACCGCCTTGCGGCGTCTGCCCCGGACGGCAGCGCCAGCCTCGCGGACATCACCCTCCACACCGGCCGCACCCATCAGATCCGGGTGCAGTTTGCCTCCCGCCGCCACCCGCTCTGGGGCGACGGCAAATACGGGAGCCGCGTCAAGGGAGACATCGCGCTCCAGAGCGCCCGCCTCCGCTTCATCCACCCTGGCACCGGCAAGGCGATGGACTTCCGCCTCCCCGTGCCCGGGACATGGCCCGTTTGGGGCATCAGACAGGAAAACGACAATGGAACAGCAGTTTAAAACGGATTCGGAAATATACGCCGTCCTCGAGCGGGAGATCATCGACCTGACCCTGCGGCCCGGCTGCTCTCTGAGCGAAAACCCGCTCTGCACCCGCTTCGGCGCGCCCCGCTCCCTCATCCGGGTGGTGCTGCAGCGCCTGCAGGAAAACGGCCTTGTGAAGATCGTGCCCTACAAGGGCACCACTGTCACCCGGCTGAACCGGGACATCGTGGATGAGCTGATCTACGAGCGCATCGCGGTGGAGGCCCGGGTGCTGCGGGACTTTGCGCCCCACTGCACCCCCGAGCACCGTGCCCTCATCCGTCAGCGCGCCGCCGCTTACGACGAGCTGGCCAAGGCCGAGACGCTGGACTTCAACCGCCTCTACGAGGCCGACACCCGCCTCCACGAGACGTGGTTCTCCGCCATGGGGAAGATGTACCTCTGGCGCACCTTGCAGAACGCCCACGCCGACTACAGCCGCTTCCGGATGCTGGACACCATGACCACCGGCGGCCTTGCCGAGGTGATTGCAGACCACCGCAACCTGATGAACGCCATCGAGCGGTGCGACCTTTCCGCCTTTGAACCGTTGGTGGAACGGCACCTGTACGGCGGCATCCGGCGGCTTGGCTCCAAGCTGACCGAGGAATATGCCGATTATTTTGAGCCGGAAAAGTAATTGTTCTATGTGGAACATTTTATAAAACGAAAGGGCACAGCGCATTGCAGCGCCGTGCCCTTTCGTTTTATGCCGTCTGAATTTCAGAACACCCCGGAAATAAAAATTTCCAGACCTATGCCAATGAGGATGATGCCGCCCAGAATGGATGCCTTGCCGGAGAGCTTGGTGCCAAACTTTTTGCCGATGCGCAGGCCCGCCATGCAGATAAAGAAGGTGACCACCGCAATGATGAGCGATGCCGCAAGTGCCATCAGCCAGCCGTATTCCGAAATGGTGAAGCCCACCGAAAGCGCATCGATGCTGGTGGCGATGCCCTGCATGAGCAGTGCACCCGCACTCAGCTCTGCGGCCTCTTCGCCCTTGATGCCATCCACCAGCATTTTGCCGCCAATATAGCCCAGCAGTGCCAGCGCGATCCACGGGATGAACTTTTCAAACGAAGAGAACAGCTCCACAATGGTGTGCACGCACACCCAGCCCGTCATGGGCATCACGGCCTGAAAAAGGGCAAAGGTGCCCGCGATCCTGCACATGGTTCCCCTGCTCATGCGGGGGTCGTGCAGGCCGTTTGCCATGGACACCGAGAACGCATCCATTGCAAGGCCCACGCCCAGCAGGGCACTGTTGAGGAAAAATACAAAGCTCCATTCCATATTGTCTGCCTCCTGAATCTGACCAGAATATCGGGCAATACAAAACCCGGTCTCGGGCGCACATGTACGTCCGGGACCGGGTGATTTTTTGAAACCAACTCCATGTGCACGGGCGCTGTTCTATGCGCCAAAAACACATGAGTCTCGCAAATGAAAGCAAGCCAGACCGGAACCAACGGTCATCATGTTGACTTGCTGCGCTCTGCAAAAGCGCCTGCTACTCCCCCACGGGTATTTGTGATTGTTTTGCCATTGTAGCATATCTTTGCAGGGAAGTCCAGACAAACCTGCGCGGTTACACGGTATTTTTCCATCGGCGGGCAAAATACCAGTCCTGTGAAATAATAAAACACAGGGTGTTGCCCAGTGCTCTCAGGGTAACAGCATGTTCCTGACGCAAGGCCCGGCGGGCGCAGCGCTCGTACTCCCGCGCCTGCTGCATCCGGGCACTCCGGCGCTCTTCGGCGGTCAGGTGCATTCCCACATCGATCAGGGAGTGCAGCAGTGCCCAGTACAGCTCACACAGCGAACCCGTGATGCCATGGCGGCGGACGCACTCGAACACGGTATAGTTTGCTTCCACACGGTCGAGATTGCGCAGGGTGACTTTGCTGTTGACGATGCTGCCCGCCACCTTGCGGTAAAGGTACAGCGCATCCGGGATATTCGCGATTCTGTCCGCTTTTTCGTAGGCGTAGGCGATCAGCAGGGTGTCCTCGTTCAGCTTGCCCTCTGCAAAGCGCAGCTGCGCAAAAATGCTGCGGTGGTACAGCTTGTTCCACACCACCATGTAGGGCAGAAGGGTGCTGTGCTCCAACGCCTGCTCCGGGGTCAGCACCTCCCGCCGCACATGCAGATACTGCTCCCGGATGGGGGTCAGGGCTTCGTCCACCTGCCGGTAATTGCACACGGCCATCTGTGCACCGGCCTCCTGCGCCGCATGGTAAAGCTTTGCGCAGAAGTCCGGCATGATGGTGTCGTCTGAATCCACAAAGGCGATCCATTCGCCCTCTGCCGCGTCCAGCCCGGCATTGCGTGCCACGCTCAGGCCACGATTCTTCTGGTGGATGACCCGGATGCGGCTGTCCTTTGCCGCTGCGGCATCGCACAAAGCAGGGCAGCTGTCCGGAGAGCCATCGTCCACCAGGATCAGCTCAAAATCCGTGAAGGTCTGGGCAAGGATGGAAGAGATGCAGGCGCTCAGAAAACGCTCTGTCTTATATACCGGCACGATGATGCTGATCTCCGGCTGTTTTTTATGTTGTTCCTGCACAATAAACTCCTCATTGCTTCAGGTCGTTTTCTGCCGTCTTTCCGCCCTTTTGCGGCATAGATCCAGATAACTGCAGGCCGATGCAGCGCAGATCACTGCCGCCCACAAATTTTTTAGTGTTACGCCGCGGGCTTGCATCAGCCGATGGCGGGCTGTACGCTCATACGCAAAGGCTTCCTTCATCCGGAGGCTTCTGCGCTCTTCCGGTGTCAGGTGCAGCCAGATGTCCCACACGGCAGTCAAAATCGGGCGATAGGCTGCACACAAAGCATCCCGGATGCCGTTTTGGTACAGCACATCAAACAGGCGGTACCATGCTTCCACCCAGTCCAGTGTTTTCAAGGTAGTCTTGCGGTGCATGGCACTGCCGGTAACGATGCGGTAATTGTATAAAAAATCCCATACACCGCAGGCAGAAGCCGCTCTTGCGTAAATGACCGGCATGAGACAGGTATCTTCAAACGCCTTGTTTTCTGGATAGCGCAGATTTTCCAGCAGTTTTCGGCGATAAAGCTTATTCCACGGAACCTGAAAATCCGACACCACCATCCGGCGCAGAACTTCCTCCTGCGGCAAAAACTCGTTCAAAAGGCGATGTTCTCCGCCTGCAAGCGTTTTGCCCGTTTCATCAATGCACTGACTGCTGCAGATTGCAAAATCTGCACCCGTTTCCAGCACTGCCTTATGCATTTTTTCCAGATACTCCGGTTCCACCGTATCATCCGAATCCACAAACGCGATCCAATTTCCCTGTGCTGCATCCAGACCCGCATTGCGGGCTGTACTTACACCGCCGTTTTGCTTATGGATCACCCGCACGCGGCTGTCCCTTTTTGCTGCTGCATCGCACAGGGCAGGGCAGTTGTCCGGTGAGCCATCGTCCACAAGGATCAGTTCAAAATCTGTAAAGGTCTGAGCGAGGATGGAATCAATGCACTCATTCAGATATTTTTCCACCTGATACACTGGCACGATGATGCTGATCTCCGGATATTTCTGCGGATTCTTTGCATTCCGCCCACTCACAGCGCGTTCTCCTTTCGGACCGGTTTGCGGTGGTACTTATAGTCATAGTAGCGCTGTGGCGCTACAAAATTGAGCGCCGTTTCCAGCACGTTGCGCAGGGTATAGGCCCCGCCCTGCCGGATCTCCGCTTTTGCTTGTGCAATGCAGGCTTCGGTCTGCTTTACCTTGGCATCCTGCCGCAGCTCCGGCGGGAGCCGCTTTTTAATGCCCCGGAAATATTTTTTCATCAGCGCATATTGTAAAAAAGCGGCGTCCTTTTTGCCGTGCTTCAGGGTGCATTGCAGAAGTTTATAGTTTGCCTCGACCTCCTCCAGACTTTTCAGAGTTTTTTTTCCGCGCATGATGCCCTGCGGGTTCAGCCGGTAGTGGTAGAGCGTTTCGCCCACGCAGGCCACCTTGGTGACCTGCTCGTAGACGGTGGGTGTGGTAAAGGCATCCTCGTAGTTTTTGCCCATCGGGAAGCGCAGCGTCTCGAACAGTTCCCGGCGGTGCAGCCGCGTTGCCGCCTGAATGAGCGGCGCGAGACGAATGCGGTGGAACGCTTCGTCCTGCGAGATTACTTCGTCCCGCAGCGGGTGCTCCTGATAGCCGCTCAGGGAGCCGTCCACTTCCAGAAACAGCATGTTGCAGGCCGCAAGCTCTGCGCCGGACTCCGTCGCCGCACGGTAGAGCTTCTCGCAGAAGGTCTTTTCCACGGTGTCGTCCGAATCAATGAAGGAGAGCCAATTTCCCCGTGCAACATCGATTCCGGCATTTCTCGCCCCGCTCAGCCCCTTATTCTGCTGGTGGATCACCCGCACGCGGCTGTCTTTTTCCGCCGCTGCATCACACAGGGCAGGGCAGTTGTCCGGGGAGCCATCGTCCACCAGGATCAGCTCAAAATCCGTAAAGGTCTGTGCCAGAATGGAATCAATGCATTCGTTCAGGTATTTTTCCACCTTATACACCGGCACGATGATGCTGATCTCCGGGGATTTTTTTTGCTTTGTCATGTTCCTTAAACCACTTTCTGTGTTTATTTTTATTCCTCACACGCTATTTCTATTATACATGGTTTGGATGGATTTGAAAAGAAGCCGCCGTACAGAAATCTCTGCGCGGCGGCTTCTTTCAAATCTTATTGTGTTTTCAAGGTTTACTCTTCGCCCTTATCGTCTGCTTCCGGGGCTTCTGCAGCGGCGGCGGCATCTGCAGCTTCCATGGCGGCAAGCTGCTCGGCAGTCGGCTCTGCATCGGCATCGGAGGTGTCGATCTGCTCGGTCTGGGCCTCGTCGTCGTGGTCGGTGCGGGCAAGCACCATCACCTTGTCGTTCTCACCCAAGCGCATCACCCGCACGCCGGAACCGTAGCGGCTCTGCAGCGGGATCTCGTTGGCGTGCAGGCGGATGATGATGCCCTCCTGGCTGCTCAGCAGCACGTCGTCCACATCGTCCACGATCTTGACCGCAGCCACCTTATCCTTGGCGGCATCATAGTTGCGGATGCCCTTGCCGCCGCGGGCGGTGATGCGGTAGGTGTCGATGTCCGACCGGCGGCCCTTGCCGTTTTCGGTGACGGTGAGCACCGTGCCGCCCTCGCGGCAGATGCACACGCCCACAACTTCATCGCCCTCGGCCAGACGGATGGCGCGCACGCCGTGGCCGCTGCGGCCCATGGGACGTGCATCCTCTTCGTTGAAGCGGATAGCCTGACCGTTGCGGGTGGCAACGATAAGCATATCGTGGCCGGAGGTCAGGCGGGTCCATGCCAGAGCGTCGCCCTCGTTCAGGGCAATGCCGATCAGGCCGGACTTACGGATGTTAGCATACTGTTCCAGCGGGGTGCGCTTGATGAGGCCCTGCTTCGTGACCATGGTCACAAAGCCGCCCTCGGTGTCGGCTTCCTTCGACTGGCAGATCATGTTGGTGACCTTTTCGCCCTCGGCCAGCTGCAGCAGGTTGACGATGTTGCTGCCCTTGCTGGTGCGGCTGCCCTCGGCAATGGTGTAGCCCTTGATACGGAACAGACGGCCCCGGTCGGTAACAAAGAGCACATAGTCGTGGGTGGAGCCTACGAACATCTCCTGCACGATGTCCTCTTCCTTGCGGGTCATGCCGGAGATGCCGCGGCCGCCGCGCTTCTGGGCCTGATAGGTGGCCTTGAGCTGACGCTTGATATAACCGGCCTCGGTGAGGGTGTAGACACACTGTTCCTCGGCGATGAGGTCCTCGATGTCCACCTCGCCGGTGACGGACTGGATCTCGGTGCGGCGCTCGTCGCCGAAGCGCTTTTTCATTTCCAGCAGCTCTTCCTTGACGATGGCAAGCACCCGGGCGTCGTCGGCCAGAATGGCCTCCCAGTTCTCGATCTTGGCCTGCAGGCTGGCAAGCTCTTCCTCGATCTTCAGGATCTCAAGGCCTGCCAGACGGCCCAGCTGCAGCTTGACGATGGCATCTGCCTGCGGGTCGTCAAAGCCGAACTGCTCCATGATGGCAGCCTTGGCCTCTGCCATGCCGCCCTTGCAGGCGCGGATGGTGGCGATCAGCTCGTCCACGATGTCGGTGGCCTTTTTCAAGCCCTCGAGGATGTGGGCGCGCTCCTTGGCCTTCTTCAGGTCGTACTGGGTGCGGCGGCGGACGACTTCATCCTGAAACTCGACGTACTTCTGGATCATCTGTTTCAGGGTCATGACCTTGGGCACCTTGTGGTCGATGGCCAGCATGATGACGCCCACGGTGTCCTGCAGCTGGGTGTACTGATACAGCTGGTTCAGGATGACCTGCGCGTTGGCGTCCTTGCGGATGTCCACCACGATGCGCATTCCCTTGCGGTTGGTCTCATCGTTCAGTCCGGTGATGCCCTCGATGCGCTTGTCCTTGACCAGATCGGCCATATTTTCGATGAGCCGGGCCTTGTTGACCATATACGGGATCTCCGTGATGATGATCTGGGTGCGGCCGTTCTTGGTCTCTTCGATGGTAGCGCGGCCCCGCAGGGTGATCTTGCCGCGGCCGGTGGCGTAGGCGGCGCGGATGCCGCTGCGGCCCATGATGATGCCGGCAGTGGGGAAATCCGGGCCCTTGATGTATTCCATCAGGCCGGGCAGGTCGATGTCCGGATCGTCGATATAGGCGATGCAGCCGTCAATGACCTCGCTCAGGTTGTGGGGCGGGATGTTGGTGGCCATGCCGACCGCAATGCCCTGACTGCCGTTGACCAGCAGGTTGGGGAAGCGGCAGGGCAGCACGCTGGGCTCCTTCTTGGTCTCGTCAAAGTTGGGGTCCCAGTCGATGGTGTCCTTCTCGATATCGGTCAGCATCTCCACCGCCATGCGGCTCATGCGGGCCTCGGTGTAACGGTAGGCAGCCGGGGGGTCGCCATCCACAGAACCAAAGTTACCCTGACCATCCACCAGCGGATAGCGCAGAGAGAAGTCCTGTGCCAGACGGACCATGGCATCGTAGACCGATGCGTCGCCGTGGGGATGGTAGGAGCCCAGCACCGCACCAACGGTGTCGGCGGATTTGCGGTAGGGATGGCTGGGGTCGTTGCCGCGCTCGTGCATGGTGTACAGAATGCGGCGGTGAACAGGCTTCAAACCGTCGCGCACATCGGGCAGGGCGCGGGACACGATGACCGACATGGAGTAGTCCAGGAATGCGGTCTCGATCTCCTTTTTCACATCGCGGATGATCTTTTTGGTTCCGCTGCCCGGTATCATCACATAATCTTCTTCCATTGTTTCCTCCCATTACACGT
>ENA-OZFV01000852-OZFV01000852.1-human-gut-metagenome-genome-assembly--contig:-NODE-852-length-11628-cov-4.693079_pt1 | contig 11628 bp, 10 predicted proteins | sample MGYA00245110_ERZ653645 | MGnify/ENA primary metagenome ERZ653645 (study PRJEB26926, sample SAMN06165144) | human gut metagenome | biome: ENVO:00009003; feature: ENVO:2100002; material: ENVO:00002003... | reverse complement strand
TCGTCGGCAGCGTCAGATGTGTATAAGAGACAGGCTTATTTTGTAACTGAATAGTTATCTTATTTTTTATAATAACGATTCAGAACCAGACAAAATTGAATCGTTATTTTTGACAAACAAAAAACCTCAGCTCACATGACGGTATGAGTTGAGGTCTTATATTTTCGTTAAAAATCAGGTCTTCCGATAATTAAGCCATCTTGTTAACAGCCTGAGCTAAACGGGATACTTTTCTGGAAGCTGTGTTCTTATGGTAAACGCCCTTGCTGGCAGCCTTATCAATTACTGTAGTAGCAGCAACTAAAGCTTCCTGTGCAGCAGCCTTGTCATTTGCTTCAATAGCAACAACAACCTTCTTAACGGCTGTCTTAACTCCGGACTTGATTGCCTTATTTCTTTCAGCTCTTGTTTGATTAACTAAAATTCTCTTCTTTGCAGATTTAATGTTAGCCACGATGTACACCTCCTATTAAAAATCGTAAGTTACTGAGATGTTTCATTAAAGCCGGACACGGACGTCTTAATGTAAACACACGCATATTATTGTAGCCGTATCCTGCAAATATGTCAATAACAAAACGAATAAAATATGATAATTTTGGAAAAATAACAAATAATCATGAAAAAATTTCGGAGGGCAGGAAAATGGAGCAGGTACAGATCCGGACGGATTTGGCTTTAGAAGCACGGGAGAGTGTCTCAGAGAAGGAGGAACATCTTCATGGGGTGCAGGTGGAGGAGGAATATAAGGAAGAAAGTGAAATCAGGATTACACGGGTAACGATCGGGAGTAAGAATGGGGCACGCCTTCTGGGAAAGGCAATGGGAACCTATGTGACACTGGAGGCTCCTAATATGGCACATCCTGACGAGGATTACCATGAGGAGATTGCCAGGGAACTGGCGGATCAGATTAAATTCCTGCTTCCGAAGAAAAAGGAACAGCTGAGTATTCTCATTGTCGGTCTTGGAAACCGTGAGGTAACGGCAGATTCGTTGGGACCGCGTGTGGTGGATAACCTGACCATTACCAGGCATATGGTGATGGAATTCGGAAATGCGGCCTATGAAGGCCGTAAGCTACCTCTTACCAGCAGCCTGGTTCCGGGCGTCATGGCGAAGACCGGGATGGAATCGCAGGAAATCATCAGTGGTGTGGTGGCACAGACCCATCCGGATCTCGTACTTGTAATTGATGCACTGGCTGCCCGTTCAATCAAAAGACTGAACCGTACCATTCAGATTTCCAATGCCGGAATTAATCCCGGTTCCGGAGTCGGAAATTACCGGAGTGCCATTCAGGAGGAAAACCTGGGTGTACCGGTCATTGCCCTCGGCGTGCCCACGGTGGTGGACGCTGCAACCATCGTACAGGACGCTGTTTTTAAGGACTGTGGTATGGAGGATCAGGATTTTCTTGACCGGAAAGAAAAGATAACAGGCGCTATGGATGAGCTTTACAATATGTATGTCACAGGAAAGGATGTGGATTACGAGATCCGGCAGATCAGTCATATCATCTGCAATGCCATTCACCTGGCACTGGAGCTGTAAAACGCATGAAATTGAATGTTTAAGACAAAGCAAGCATAAAATACCCTAGTGGGGTGTGAAAGCTTGTATAGATTATGGAACAGTCATCTGGCCCGGAAGGGTATCATACAATTTGCAGCACTGGTATTGATTAGTCAGGTAGAATGGGCATATCTTCCGGTGGCGGGATATCTGCGGCAGATGGACAGCAGGGCCGCGGAGCTGTCTTTGACCGAACGCGCCATTGCCATGGAATCTGCCTATTACTATTATGGAGCATATTTGACGGCAGACTCGGAAGCGGTGGCAGTAGGAGTAAAAGACGCAGGAGCGCAAGCTGCTAAAACAGAAGAATTTAAAACAGACACAGGCGTAGCAGGAGCGGTGGAATCAGAAACGGAAGCAGCTAAAACAGCAGTGGATACCGCAGGAGTGGAGAAAACAGAAACGGAAGTAACCAAAACAGAAGCGGGTGCCGCAGGAGCGGAGATCACGCAAACAGAAGGAGCAGAGACAGAGGATGCAGGGGGATCAGAACTGACAGAACGGGCTGAACTGGCAGATTTGGAAGTGGAAGGTGTGCAGGATGCACAGGCAGAAGCCCTGGAAGAAATGCGGATTCAAATTGTTGATTCGGATGAACAGGGAACTCCGGCAGGGATACAGATTCAGCCGGAGATTCAGGAAGGGATGTTGAAGGAGCAGAATCGTTCAGGGAATAAAAGTACAGAGATTCCACAAGAGGAGTATTTTAAGCAGATGCTTAGGGAGAACGGAATGGAAGACGTTGACAACAATTTAACTGAAAGCGAATCGGGACAGAATGAAGAGCCCGGTCAGGGGGAGGAAGAAAACGAAAGTTTCTCACAGGGAGCCTCTTCTTCCGGATTTGAACTGGCGGCGGTGCCCGCTTATACATATGATTGGACGAAGCAATGGACACAGGACGATTTGCGCTCCGAGTTCTTTGCAGTGGATGGCTCCACCAGTATGAAGGAAGAATATTTGAATGCAGAACGATTATTAAATGAAGATTTAATATTAAACAATGAAGACGAAACGCAGGGTCCACAGATCCTGATTTATCATACGCATGCAAGTGAAGATTTCGTGGATTCTGTTCCGGGTGACCCATCGACAACGATTGTCGGAGCCGGTGAGCGTTTGGCGGAGCTTCTCGAAGAATATGGCTTCCGCGTACTGCATGATACAGGTGTCTATGATCAGGAACGGGACAATGCCTATGAAAAGGCACTTCCGGCGGTAGAGCAGATTTTGAAGGAGAATCCGGGTATCGAAGTGGTGATTGATCTGCACCGGGATGAAATGGCAAATGACCGGAGACTTGTCATGGATTTGCAGGGACGACCGACAGCACGTTTTATGTTCTTTAACGGGTTGAGCTATTTGCGCAGGCAGGGAGAGATCTCCTATCTGGAAAACCCTTATATTCTTGATAATCTGGCGTTTTCCTTTCAGGCGCAGGTGCTTGCCAATGAGTATTATCCGGGACTGACACGCAAGATTTATCTCAAAGCCTACCGTTATAATATGCATTTATGCCCGAAAAGCATGCTGATCGAATTAGGGGCACAGAATAATACGGTCGAAGAAATCATGAATGCCTGCGATCCATTAGCACATGTTCTTGCCATGGTGCTCAAAAAGAGGTAAAATGATAACTATTCAGAGCCATGCAAAATCTGGTAAATATGATCGGAATGCTTGCATTCCAGAGCATATTTGCTAGATTTTATATGGCGAAGTAACCACATGAGGTAAACTACGCTGTGAAACAGCGGTTTTACGAATGCGGTTCTGAATAGTTATCAGTATAATCAGGAAAGGTTTAGAATTTATGTCACATATTGATCAGAGCAAAATCCGGAATTTCTGCATTGTAGCGCATATTGATCATGGTAAGTCTACGCTTGCAGACCGTATCATAGAAAAGACGGGGCTTTTGACCAGCCGTGAAATGCAGGCACAGGTACTTGACAACATGGATCTGGAAAGAGAACGTGGAATTACGATTAAGGCACAGTCCGTCCGGACGATTTATAAAGCGCAGGATGGTGAGGAATACATTTTCAACCTGATTGACACTCCGGGACATGTGGACTTCAACTACGAGGTCAGCAGAAGTCTTGCTGCATGTGATGGTGCCATTCTCGTCGTGGATGCGGCACAGGGAATTGAGGCACAGACCCTTGCAAACGTTTATCTGGCACTAGATCATGACCTTGAGGTGTTCCCGGTCATTAATAAAATCGATCTGCCAAGTGCAGAGCCGGAGCGTGTAAAGAATGAAATTGAAGATGTGATCGGTATTGAGGCACAGGATGCACCGCTTATTTCAGCCAAGAACGGAATCGGTATAGATGAAGTGCTCGAAGCAATTGTACATAAGATTCCGGCACCCGATGGAGACCCCGATCAGCCGCTTAAAGCGTTGATTTTTGATTCCGTATACGATTCCTATAAGGGGGTCATTATTTTCTGCCGTCTGAGGGATGGCAGGGTTTCTAAAGGGACAAGCATTAAGATGATGGCTACCGGCGCAACCGCAGAGGTTGTAGAGGTTGGCTATTTCGGAGCAGGTCAGTTCATTCCCTGTGATGAACTCGAAGCCGGTATGGTAGGCTATATTACTGCTTCAATTAAGAACGTAAAGGATACGGCGGTTGGAGATACCGTGACAGATCTTAACAATCCCTGTGCAGAGCCGCTTCCCGGATATAAGAAGGTAAATTCCATGGTGTATTGCGGAATGTATCCGGCAGACGGTGCAAAGTACCCGGATCTGCGGGATGCATTAGAAAAGCTGCAGTTAAACGATGCTTCCTTAAGCTATGAGCCGGAAACCTCAATTGCCCTTGGCTTTGGCTTCCGATGCGGATTTTTGGGACTGCTTCATCTGGAGATTATTCAGGAGCGTTTAGAGCGGGAGTACAATCTGGATCTTGTAACAACCGCACCGGGTGTTATTTATCATGTACACAAGCTGAACGGGGAAATGATTGAACTGACGAATCCGTCCAATCTGCCGGATCCGACAGAAATTGATTATATGGAAGAACCGGTGGTTTCCGCAGAGATCATGGTAACAACCGAGTTTATCGGCTCGATCATGGAGCTTTGTCAGGAACGCCGGGGTAAATATCTTGGCATGGAGTATATTGAATCTACCAGAGCACTGCTGAAATACGAACTGCCGTTAAATGAGATTATTTACGATTTCTTTGATGCACTGAAGTCCCGCTCCAGAGGCTATGCTTCCTTTGACTATGAGTTAAAGGGATATGAGCGGGCGGAGCTTGTGAAGCTGGATATTCTGATTAACAAGGAAGAGGTTGATGCGCTTTCCTTTATCGTGCACGCAGACAGTGCCTATGAACGTGGACGGAAGATGTGTGAGAAGCTAAAGGACGAGATCCCGCGTCACATGTTTGAGGTTCCGATCCAGGCAGCGATTGGAGGTAAGGTCATCGCGAGAGAAACCGTCAAGGCTTATCGAAAGGATGTGCTTGCGAAGTGTTACGGTGGTGATATTACCCGTAAGAAGAAGCTTCTGGAAAAGCAGAAGGAAGGAAAGAAACGTATGCGTCAGATTGGTAACGTGGAAATTCCGCAGAAGGCATTTATGAGTGTATTAAAGCTGGATGATAAATAAATGGAACAAAATTTGAGCTTGTATCTTCATATACCATTTTGTGCACGGAAATGTCTCTACTGTGATTTCCTGTCCGGGCCGCAGAGTGCGGACGTGCAGGAGCAGTATGTAGAGGCACTGTGCCGTGAAATACAGGAGACATCGCCTGAATACCGGGAGTATCAGGTGGTGTCTGTTTTTATTGGCGGTGGAACCCCTTCGGTACTTCTGCCCGAACAGACAATACGCATTATGGAAACGTTGAAAAGCTGCTTTACCCTTACGGATACCTGTGAGATCAGCATGGAGATGAACCCGGGAACAGTGACACCGGAAAAGATGAATGCCTACCGTGCCTGTGGAATTAACCGGATCAGTATCGGCCTTCAGTCTGCCAACGATGGAGAACTGAAAGCCCTTGGCAGGATTCATACCTGTGCGGATTTTCTGAAGGCCTATGAAATGACAGTGGAAGCGGGCTTTACCAATATCAATGTGGATCTGATGTCTGCCATTCCGGAGCAGACACTTAAGTCCTATCAGGAAACCCTGCAGAAGGTATTGGCGCTGCAGCCACAGCCGGTACATATTTCTGCCTATAGCCTGATCGTGGAAGAGGGTACCCCCTTTTATGAACAGGAGTTGAATCTGCCGGACGAGGAGACGGAACGCAGAATGTATGAAATAACGGATGATATTTTAAGAAAAGCCGGGTATCACCGCTATGAAATTTCCAATTATGCCAAAGCAGGAAAGGAATGCGTTCACAATAAGGTATACTGGCAGAGAGGTAATTATCTTGGCCTTGGAATCGGCAGTGCCTCCCTGATTCAGAATGTCCGGTTCCATAATATGACAGATATTTCAAGTTATGTAAACTTGATGCTGGGTGAAAATTCGATTGGAAATGAGATTGAAAATGCAAGTAAAGAGTGTGGAGAAAAGTTTCAGGCTGAAAAGGACTGTCTGAAAAAAAACAATACTGAAAAAGACTGTCTGAAAAAAAACAATGCTGGAAAGAACGATCTGAAAAAAGAAAATGCCGAAAAAGAGCAGGTGGAAAAACTTACTGCTGAAAAAGAACAAGTGGAAAAGGTTAATGCTGAAATAGAGAATGTGAAAAAAGATAATATTGAAAAGAATTCTGCGGAAGAAGGTAATATAGAAAAAAATAACATGGAAAGCGGGAATGCAGCCTGCCCGGATAAAAACATGATTGGAAGGGTGAAAAAATTAAGAGAGGAAGTACAGGAGCTTCCGATTGAGGAACAGATGGAGGAATTCATGTTTTTGGGACTGCGGATGATGGAAGGAGTTTCAGAACGCAGTTTTTTTGAAAACTTTGGAAGACGTTTTGAAGAGGTATTTCCGGGGGTGATTGAGAAACATGAGAAGCTGGGATTACTTGAAGTGACAGGAGAAGAGTTCGTTCATCTGAAACTGACATCACATGGAATTGATGTCAGCAATCAGGTTTTTGTGGACTTTATGCTGTGAAAATATTTTTGCTTATTGGAGATGTTGTAGGAACCGGATTTTTAGTTGCCAAGTATCTCTTATATCAGTATAATCAAAGGTGGTGGAAAGGTTACTGTCCGCACCGTCCGGCAGATAATTAAATTAGTGGGAAAGGCACTTGAAGACACCGCAGGTCATAGAATAATAAAAAAGACTTTGGTGGTGCCCTTTGAAAACCTTTCAACAACCTTTATCTACGGAACAGGAGGCACAATATATACAGCTTTTGCATGCGGATGATCCGGTACAGGCAGCCAGGGCGCGTGAGATTCTGATTGAGAAAAATTTACGTCTGGTGGCACATATTGCAAAGAAATATCAGAATGTGGATGAAAATATGGAGGATCTGATTTCCATAGGAACCATCGGATTGATTAAAGCGATAGAGTCCTTTGATGCAGGAAAAGGAAAGCTGAGTACTTATGCATCACGATGTATTGATAATGAATTTCTGATGCTGCTGCGCAGCAAAAAGAAAAATTCCCGTGAGGTTTCTCTTTTTGAACCGATTGGGACAGACAAAGAGGGAAATGAAATCAGTCTCCTGGATGTGATTGAGCAGGTGCAGGAAGATGTTGTGGAACGGATGTATGAAAGGGAGAGCATCCGGAGGTTGAAAATACTGATGCAGCAGGTGCTTACACATCGGGAACGTGAAATTATCGAATTGAGATATGGTCTACAGACAGGGACAGAGCTAACACAGCGGGAGGTCGGAGAACGCTTCGGGATCTCACGAAGTTATGTTTCCAGGATAGAAAAACGAGCGTTATTAAAACTGAGAGAAGGATTAAAAACTTATAACTGTGGAAGTTCCTGAGCAGTTATGAAAGCATACGGATAGGAGGAAATAATAAATGTCAAATATCCCTACAATAGAGGAACTGCTCCGGGATGCAAAGCGTGCGGGAGCTTCCGACGTACATATCACAGTTGGTATTCCACCGAAAATGCGTGTAAACGGGCAGTTAATCACGATGAACTATGACCGGCTTCTGCCGCCGGATACCCTGCAGATGCTGGATCAGTTTATGGATGAGCGGCAGAGAGCCATGTTTGACCGGGATGGCGAACATGATATGTCTTTTTCTATTCCGAATCTGGGAAGATACCGTGTCAATGCGTACCGTCAGAGAGGCTCTGTGGCAATTGCACTGCGGCTTGTCGGAACCCAGGTTCCATCACCTGAGGTGCTTGGTGTGCCGGAGTCAGTCATTGACCTGTATCAGCGTAAGAAAGGTCTGATTCTGGTAACGGGACCTACCGGAAGCGGTAAGTCTACCACACTGGCGGCGATTATCGATAAAATTAATAACAACAGGGAATGCCATGTAATTACGTTGGAGGATCCGATTGAATATCTGCATCAGCATAAGAAGTCCATGGTAAACCAGAGAGAAATCGGTCTGGATTCCCAGTCTTATGCCAATGCACTTCGTGCGGCCCTCCGTGAAGATCCGGATGTAATTCTTGTCGGAGAGATGCGTGACTTTGAAACCATCAGTGTTGCAATTACCGCAGCCGAAACAGGACATCTGGTGCTTTCTACCCTGCATACCATCGGGGCGGCAAGCACCGTAGACCGTGTGATTGACGTATTCCCGCCACACCAGCAGCAGCAGATCCGCGTACAGCTTGCAAATGTATTAGAAGCGGTTGTTTCCCAGCAGTTAATTCCCAAGGCAGATGGATCCGGACGTGTGGCAGCCTTTGAGGTACTGCATTCCAACCATGCCGTCCGCAATCTGATCCGTGAGGGGAAGGCCTACCAGCTGATGAGTGTGATGCAGACGAACCGTAAGCAGGGCATGATGATTATGGATGAAGCTATCATGCAGCTTTATTACAGCGGAGTGATTGATCGGGAAATGGCGATCCAGTTTGCTACTGATCCGGATGGAATGGAGCATAAGATTATCTGATGAATTAAACCGGAAACATATGGAATGGGCAATTCTATGTGTTTTCGGTTTTTCTTTTTGGGTGGACAGAACTTATGTGTTTCCAGATATTTTCTTTTTGGGGGATAGAACTTATGTGTTTCCTGATATTATCTTTTTGGGGGACAGAACTTATGCGTTTCCAGATATTATCTTTTTGGTGGACAGAACTTATGTGTTTCCAGATATTATCTTTTTGAGGGGGATAGAACTTATGTGTTTCCAGATATTTTTTAGGGGACAGAATTTATGTGTTTCCAGATATTTTTCTTAAGGGCACAATTTATATATTCACGGAGATGGATTGGACATAAAGAGCACTTCTGATAGCAATATATCCAAATTTGATAATAATTGATAATAATGGGAAGCTGAATGGTTGGAGAACGGTGGAAAATTGGATATATCATTGAAGGAAAAGCAGGAAAATATCCAAAAGACAGGGCGCTCGGAGAAGGAAGACATGAAATGGAAGTGAAAATTGGACATATATTGAAGAAAAATAAGGAAAATATCCAAAAGACAGGGTACTCAGAGAAGGGAGACATGCAATGGAAGTGAAAATTGGACATATATTGAAGAAAGAAAAGGAAAATATCCAAAAGACATGGCGCTCGGAGAAGGAAGACATGAAATGGAACGGAAAGTTGGATATAAAATGAGAAAAAGAGGGGAAAATGTCCAAAATGCAGCTTAAGAGGCAGTGAACTTAAGAGAAAGGGGAAGTAGTTTGGACATGATTGAGAAAATATCATTTAAAATGTCCAAAAGTAGGAAGTCAGTCGTGGAAAAATAAAGCTTAAAAATAAGTTATGTGATATTCTGTACAATGTGAGTTGATATAGTGAAAATCAACAAATATAATCTTGCAGTCAAGAATAAAATTGTGTATAATCACAATAAAATAAGATTTTATAGAGCAGTGACCGTCTGAAGTTACTGTGATATAGCTTCTAAGAGCATGATATCTAAGAGCATGATATCTAAGAGCATGATATCTAAGAGCATGATATCTGAGAGCATGATATCTGAGAGCATGATATCTAAGAACATGATATCTAAGAGCATGACATCATATCATGCAGTTCATTTTTCTAAGACCGTATATCGCGGCATTATTCAATAATTTGAGTGCCAATGCGAACAAAGCAGGGCAAAGGAGAGAAGGAGAAGGGAGGAGCTTTGTTTAGTTCAATATGCTCGGGGACAATCTATGGTCTCCAAAGCCACCTGATTCAGGTAGAGGTGGATGTCTCCAGGGGCTTGCCATGTCTTGTTATGGTGGGAAGTCTGGGGAGTGAAGTGCGGGAATCACAGGAGAGAGTGAAGGTTGCACTTAAGAATTCAGGAATGGATATTCCACCATCCCATATTTCTGTAAATCTGTCACCGGCAGATATTCATAAATCCGGAACCGGATTTGATCTTGCGATCGCATTAGGAATCCTGACAGCGACAGAAATTCTGGATGCTAAAGTGCTTGCGGATGTGTTCGTGATTGGAGAACTGGGACTTAGCGGAGAGATTAAAGGAGTGAAGGGAGTTCTGCCACTTGTGTGGGAGGCCTTTCGACAGGGGAAAAAGCAGTGTCTTGTGCCAAGGGACAATTATGCGGAGGCTTCCGTAATAGAAGGAATCCGCGTAGCAGGTGTAGGAAGCATTCAGGAAGCCTGTGACTATCTGCAATTATCGGAAGAAGAACAGATTAAAGAGGAACTTAAGCAGAGAAGACAGGAGGCAGAAGCCCAAAGGGAATGGAAGAAAAGAGACCATCGACAGGAAGAAAAAGCACTGGACTTTGCAGAGGTTCACGGGCAGGAGAATCTGAAACGGGGAGCTCTGATTGCAGCTGCCGGTTTTCACCATATGCTGATTGTCGGGCCGCCCGGAGCCGGTAAGACGATGATTGCAAAGAGAATTCCGTCGATCCTGCCGGAACTGAGCTTTGAGGAAAGCATGGAGGTGACTTCCATCTACAGCATTGCCGGACGGCTTCCCAAGGGACAGAATCTGATTAAAAAACGACCGTTTTTAAATCCACATCATTCTGTTACAATCCATGCACTTGCAGGGGGAGGCAGGATTCCACAGCCTGGTCTTGTCAGCCTGGCGCATCGCGGAGTGCTGTTCCTGGACGAGCTCCCGGAGTTCCAAAGACAGACCATTGATCTGCTGCGGCAGCCATTAGAGGATAAGGAAATTCACATTGCAAGAAGTACCGGGGCGTTTACTTATCCGGCGGATTTTATGCTGGTCGGGGCAATGAATCCCTGTCCATGCGGCTATTATCCGGACCACAACCGCTGTAAGTGTACGCCCTTTGAACGACATCTATACAGGAGCCGCCTGTCGGGACCGATACTGGACAGAATGGATTTGTGCCTGGAAGCAGAAAAGGTGGAAATAGGGCAGCTTCAGAAGAAAAAGAGTGGATTATCCAGTGCAGAAATGCGGGAGATGGTAAATCGTGCCCGAGAATTGCAGGAGAGCCGTTATAAGGGAACAGATATAAAATTTAATTCTGATTTAACTATGAAAGATTGCGAAAATTATTGCTGTCTCGGGAAGCAGGAGCAAAGCTATACGGAACGGCTTTCAAGGAAAATGCAGTTGAGCGCAAGAGGGTATCACCACCTGCTTAAGGTGGCACGGACGATTGCGGATCTGGAGGGGAGCGAAGAAATCCGGCTGCCCCATCTGGCAGAAGCGATGAGCTACCGGAATATGGAGCCGGAACGTTGAGAGATATACAGGCAAGGTGATGGGCAGAAAATAAATCAGGAATTTGAGAGCACTAAGGAATGAAACAGGGAAAACATATTATAAAAGTACCATGAAGAGAAGAATTATAAAGAGAAGAATCATAAAGAGAAAAGTTTAAATGAAAGACAGGAGCGGAAAGTAAGTATAAGTAAAAAGAAAGATAACTTTTCAGTACAGGTCGAAGCATTTACTGCCAAGACCGTAAGAAAATGATTCAGTAAT
>ENA-OZFV01000843-OZFV01000843.1-human-gut-metagenome-genome-assembly--contig:-NODE-843-length-11702-cov-2.868636_pt1 | contig 11702 bp, 10 predicted proteins | sample MGYA00245110_ERZ653645 | MGnify/ENA primary metagenome ERZ653645 (study PRJEB26926, sample SAMN06165144) | human gut metagenome | biome: ENVO:00009003; feature: ENVO:2100002; material: ENVO:00002003... | reverse complement strand
CCGCGTGCGGGTCGAAGGCTCGTAGAAGAGCGTCGCAAGTTTTTTGCCCTTGCAGACTTCGCTGTATTTGGCCCGGTTGGCGATGATGTCCTCCGCCAAGGCGATGATCTGCCCGATCTCGGCGACCGACAGATCCGTAGGGTCGATTAAATGGCGCATAGCGGTTTATTTATTGATCCAGCTTTCGTCCGAAGGATTGTCGCGGAAGGCGATCAGGCGCTGCCGATCCTCCGGCTTGATATACCCCTCCTCGGCCGCCACTTCGACCAGCGCGTCGAGGTTCGAAAGGCTGTAATTCGTGACGTTCGCCTCCCGCATGCGGTCAAGCCCCTTCTGCATCCCGTAGGTGAAGATCGAAGCCACGCCCAGCACCTCGGCGCCGGCTTCGCGCAGAGCCTCGACCACCTCGATGCACGAACCGCCCGTCGAGATGAGGTCCTCGATCACGACGACCTTCTGGCCCTTTTCGAGCCGGCCCTCGATCCGGTTGCCGCGGCCGTGGTCCTTCGAGCCGCTGCGCACATAGCCCATCGGCAGGTCGAGGATCGTCGCGGCGATGGCCGCATGAGCGATGCCTGCCGTCGATGTTCCCATCAGCACCTCGCACGCGGGGAATTTCGCCTTCACCGTTTCCGCAATCGCGGCCTCGACCTTCTTCCGCACCTCGGGGGCGGTCAGAATCAACCGGTTGTCGCAATAAATCGGGCTTTTGATACCGCTCGCCCAGGTAAACGGCTGCTCGGGGCGCAGGAATACCGCACCGATCGAGAGCAGGCCTTTGGCAATTTCTCTTTCCATAACTATTTCTACATTCTTTAGATTGTCATTCCTTTTTCCGCAAAAACGGCTTTCCGCCTATCGCTCGTCGAGGGCCATACGGAGTACGGCCTCCACCTCGTCGGGCATAATACCGCCCTCGTGCACTTTCTTGTCCCCGACGTAAAATGTCGGTACGTAATAGTAGTCGTAACGGTCGGCCACTTCGGGTTCGGCCAGTTCGTCGATCATCCTGATTTCGATGCGGCTGTACGGTTCCTGCCGCTGCAGTTCCTCCAGATAACCCAGCGCCTTCTTGCAGAAGGGGCACCGGGGCTGATAGAAAAGTGTAACCGGTTTCATAACTTTCTTGATTTAGAGTAAAACTTATTTCTTGCCTGTCGCGGCAATCGGCCTCTTCGGTCGCCGCAATTCGGCGCGCATTCCGTTCGCACGATCCGGCAACACCCGTGCCGACCGAAGTTCCGCGAACTCCACGCTCCCAAACCCATTTTAGACAACTGCCGCACGACACGAATCCCGTCCGTATCGCTCGATCCGGGCCGCAAAGCAGCCCTTCCTTCCGTACCGCCCGAAATACTCCCTACCGTCGCACACTCTATTTCACGAACTCCTCCACGCACCGGCGATAGGCCGCCACGGGATCGGCTGCCGCCGTGATGGGACGCCCAACCACGATATAGTCCGAGCCGATTTCCCGCGCACGCGCCGGAGTCGTGACCCGCACCTGATCGGCCACCTCTCCGTCCGCAAAACGCACGCCGGGCGTAACGGTCAGGAACTCCTTTCCGCAGGCCGCCTTCACCATACCGGCCTCCAGCGGCGAGCAGACCACGCCGTCCAGTCCCGCTTCGCGGGTATTCTGCGCATACTTGACGATCGTATCGTTGATCGAAGCCGAAATGAGCAGCTCGCGCTGCATACGCTCCTCCGAAGTCGAAGTAAGCTGCGTCACGGCGATCAGTAACGGGCGCGTGCCGTCGGGACGGGTCAGCCCTTCGACCGCCGCACGCATCATCTCGATCGTGCCGGCCGCATGCACGTTGCACATGTCCACGTCGAGGCGCGAAAGCACGGCCATCGCCTTCTTGACCGTATTGGGAATGTCGTGCAGTTTCAGATCAAGGAAAATCCGGTGCCCCCGGCGCTTGATCTCACGCACGATTTCGGGCCCTTCGGCATAGAAAAGCTCCATGCCGATCTTCAGGAAAGGTTTGCGGGCCTCGTTCTTAAACAGATCGAGGAACCGGAAAGTCTCTTCGGCGCTGCTGAAATCGCAGGCGATGATTACGTCTCTGTTGGTCATATCTCTTATTTATAATTTTCACAAAATTACTTCACGATGCCGATAATATCGGACAGCCGTTCGATCCCCAGCCGCTCCATTTCACAGGGCAGTGCCTCGACGATCTCCTTGCAGGCATAAGGGTTCCGCAGGTTGGCGGCCCCCACCTGCACGGCCGTCGCCCCGGCCATCATCATTTCGATAACGTCGTGGGCCGTCTCCACGCCGCCGCACCCCATCACCGGAATCCGGCAGGCCCGGGCTACCTGATAAACCATCCGCACGGCCACAGGGAAGATCGCCGCACCGGAAAATCCGCCCATTACGTTGGCGATGATCGGCTTGCGGCATTTCACGTCGATCCGCATGCCCAGCATCGTATTGATCAGGCAGATGCCGTCGGCACCGGCCTCCTCGCACGCCCGGGCGATCGCCACGATGTCCGTCACGTTAGGACTGAGTTTGATATAGACCGGTTTGGTGGTCACGGCTTTCACGGCACGCGTCACCTCGGCCGCCGCTTCGGGCGACGTGCCGAAGCTCATGCCGCCGTGCCGCACGTTGGGACAGCTTACATTGACCTCGATCAAACCGACCTGTTCCTCCTTGTCGATCCGCTCGCAGCAATAGGCATACTCCTCGACCGAAAAGCCGCTGATATTGGCGATCACCGGCTTGCGGAAGAATGTCTTCAGCCGGGGCAGCTCTTCGCCGATCACCGCATCGATGCCAGGATTCTGCAACCCGACGGCATTTATCATCCCCGCCGTACACTCGGCGATGCGGGGCGTGGGGTTGCCGAAGCGAGCCTCGCGCGTCGTCCCCTTGAAGGAGAAAGACCCGAGAATGTTGATGTCGTAAAAATCCTTGTACTCGTTGCCGTAGCCGAACGTACCGCTGGCCGGCACGACCGGATTATCCAGCCGAAGGCCGCTCAGCGTCACCGACGTATCGAAGTTTTTCTTGGATTCGTTTACCATATAATCTCCTCCTTTTTCAACACCGGCCCCTCCTTACAGATGCGTTTGGCCCCGTTTTTCGTCTGACAGGAACAACCCATGCAGCCGCCGAAGCCGCAGCCCATGCGCTCCTCGAAACTCAATTCGCCCGGGATGTCGCCCGTCGCATCGCTCAATGCACGCAGCATCGGCAGCGGGCCGCAGGCGTAAAAATAATCAAAATCCGGCTTCTTTTCAGCGATCGCCGTCGTTACGAAACCCTTTGTCCCGTGCGTGCCGTCCGCTGTCGTTACGAAGACCTCCGCACTGAGCGCCCGAAACTCCTCCTCGTAGAAAACCTCCGAAGCGGTATTGAATCCCAACACCACAGTCACTTTTCTACCCTTGTCAATCAGTTTTTTGGCCAGGTTGTAGAGGGGCGGAACGCCCACTCCGCCTCCGACCAACAGAGGCCTGCGGCACTCCGCATCCGGATCGAAGCCGTTCCCCAGGCCGGTCAGCAGGTCGAGCTTGACGCCCGCCTTCATTTCACTCAACCGGGCCGTGCCTTCGCCGACGACCTTATAGATCAGTGTCAGCGTCCGCTCGTCGTAGTCGCACACCGAAATCGGACGGCGCAGGTAGAGCCCTTCGACCTCGATATTGACGAACTGCCCGGGACGGGTCAGGTATTGCGTATCCCCCTCGAGCGTCATCCGCCAGACGGAGGGCGTCAGCGGTTCGTTGGCCGTAACAGTATATATGCCTTTTTTATACATTTTTCTTTTCCAAACTATGTGCTTCGCTTTCGTCTCAATTTCAAAGGAGCCGGTTTCGCGCCGACCGAAGCAGGACACGGCAAGAGCATACTCGCTGGTATGGGACTGTCGCGGACTGCGAGAAGGTGCGAAAGGTGCCCTCTGAACGAAACTCGCTTTTGATTTCAGGCCGACAAATGCGGTGCATCGTGACTTTGAAGCGGATGGGGAACACTATCCGTCTTTTCCATTCGGATCAAAGAGGGATGTGACGCAGTTGCCGCATGAAATCGAAAACTATTCGGCATCAATGGTCGAAACACCCAGGGTTATCTCCTCCAATACATCCAGCAGGACCTTTACCGTTTCGAGCGCCGTGAAGATCGTCACGTTGTTCTCGACGGCCGTGCGGCGAATCTCGTAACCATCCAGCCGGGTGTTGTGCTGGTTGATGTCGATCGTATTGATGACATAGCTCACATGGCCCTGGCGCAGCGAGTCGATGATCTCCGTACTGCCTTCGCTCAACTTGCGGCGCGTACGGGTGCGAATACCATGCTGACGCAGGAATTCCGCCGTGCCCTTCGTCGCCTCGATATTGAAACCCAGGTCATAAAAGCGCCGTACCAGCGGCAGCGCATCCTGCTTGTCCTTGTCGGCGATCGTGAGGAAGATCGTACCGTAGTTGGCGACGGTCATACCCGACGACTGGAGCGCCTTGTAGAGCGCCCGGGTGAGCTTGTTGTCGTATCCGATCGCCTCGCCCGTGGATTTCATCTCGGGCGAGAGGTAGGACTCCATGCCCCGGATCTTGGCGAACGAGAAGGCCGGGGCCTTGACGAACCAGCGGGAGCGCTCCCTGCCATATACTTCGGTAATGCCCTGCTCCCGAAGCGAATGACCCAGGATGACCCGTGTGGCGATGTCAGCCATCGGGACACCCGTCGCTTTCGAAAGGAACGGCACGGTGCGCGACGAACGGGGATTCACCTCGATCACATATACGTCCTCTTCCCCGTCGAGGATAAATTGGATATTATACAGACCGACGATACCGATCCGGCGGCCCAGCCGCACGGTATAATCGATGATCTTGTCCTTGGCTTTCTGGCTCACGCTGAAGGTCGGATAGACGCTGATCGAGTCGCCGGAGTGGATGCCCGTCTTCTCGACGTGCTCCATGATACCGGGAATGAAGACATCCTTGCCATCACAGATGGCGTCCACCTCCAGTTCGCGGCCCATAATATAACGATCGACCAGCACAGGGCTGTCCTCATTGACTTCGACCGCCGTCTGGAGATAGTGGCGCAAACGCTCCTCGTTCGAAACGATCTGCATGGCCCGGCCGCCCAGCACGTAGCTCGGGCGCACCAGCACCGGGTAGCCGATCCGTTCGGCGGCTCGCACACCGGCTTCGATATCGGTCACGGCCTCGGCCTCAGGCTGGGGTATTCCCAACTCCTCCATGATCTTCTCGAAACAACCCCGGTCTTCGGCATTCCGTATCGCCTCGACACCCGTACCGATGATCGGCACACCCAGTTCGTGCAGCGGCTCAGCGAGGTTGATCGCCGTCTGGCCGCCGAGCGACACGACGATCCCTTTCGGTTTTTCGAGCGTAATAACGTTCATCACGTCCTCTACGGTCAGCGGCTCGAAATAGAGCTTGTCGCTGGTGGTATAGTCCGTCGAAACGGTTTCGGGATTGTTATTGATGATGATCGCCTCGTACCCGGCGGCGCGGATCGACCAGATGGCATGCACGGTCGAATAGTCGAACTCGACGCCCTGCCCGATGCGGATCGGTCCCGACCCGAGCACCACGATCTTCTCGCGTTCGCTCACGATCGACTCGTTCTCCTGCTCGTAAGTGGAATAGAAATACGGCACATAGGAGGAGAACTCGCTCGCGCAGGTATCGATCATCTTATAAACCGGGAAAATATTGTGCTCGCGCCGCAGCAGGAACATCTCCTTCTGGCTCATGCCCCACAACTGACCGATGAACTTGTCGCTAAAACCCATGCGTTTGGCGTCGCGCAACGTTTCGATGTCGCGGGGATTGGCCGCTACGACCTTTTCGAACTCGACGATGTTCTTAAACTTCTCGAGGAAGAACATGTCGATTTTGGTGCTGTTGTAGATCAGCGCCAGCTCGACGCCCCGGCGGATCAGCTCGGCGATGGCGTAAAGACGGTCGTCCGTTCCCTCCTTGATATAGGAGAGCATCCGATCGACCGTCCAGTCGTCGAATTTCTTATGGTAGATATGGCAGACCCCCGTTTCGAGCGAGCGCACCGCCTTCAGGAGGCTCTCCTCCATCGTGCGGCCCACGGACATCACCTCGCCCGTCGCCTTCATCTGGGTTCCGAGCTGGTTCGAAGCGTCGCTGAACTTGTCGAACGGGAAGCGGGCGATCTTGGTAACCACATAGTCGAGAGCCGGTTCGAAGCTGGCCGGCGTATTGGCGATGCGGATCTCGTCGAGCGTAAGGCCCACGGCGATCTTGGCGCTGACGCGGGCGATCGGATAGCCGCTGGCCTTCGACGCCAGAGCCGACGACCGCGACACGCGGGGATTGACCTCGATCAGGTAGTAGTTGAACGAGAGGGGATCGAGCGCGAACTGCACGTTGCAGCCGCCTTCGATCTTCAGGGCACGGATCAGCCGCAGGGCGCTGTCGCGCAGCAACTGATACTCCTTGTTGGTCAGCGTCTGGCTCGGAGCCACCACGATCGAGTCGCCCGTATGGACGCCGACCGGATCGATGTTTTCCATATTGCAGATCGCAATGGCCGTATCGTTGTGGTCGCGGATCACCTCGTATTCGATCTCCTTATACCCCTTGATGCTCTTCTCGATCAGCACCTGATGCACCGGGGAGAGGGAAAGCGCATTGCGCATCATCTCGCGCAACTGCGTCTCGTCGTCGGCGAAGCCGCCGCCCGTACCGCCCAGCGTAAAGGCCGGACGCAACACGACGGGGTAACCGATCCGCTTCGCCGCCTCGACCGCCTCGTCGATATTGTTAGCAATCAGCGACGGCAGCACCGGCTCGCCCAGCGACTGACAAAGCTCCTTGAAGAGTTCGCGGTCCTCGGCCTGCTCGATGCTCTGGAACGAAGTACCCAGAATCTCCACCTGACACTCCTGAAGCACGCCTTTCTTGGCGAGCTGCACGGCCAGATTCAGGCCCGTCTGCCCGCCCAGTCCCGGCACGATGGCATCGGGACGCTCGTAACGGACGATCTTGGCCACGTACTCGAGCGTCAGCGGCTCCATATAGACTTTATCGGCAATCTGCACGTCGGTCTGGATCGTCGCCGGATTGGAATTGACCAACACGACCTCGTACCCCTCTTCCTTGAGGGCCAGACAAGCCTGCGTACCCGCGTAGTCGAACTCCGCAGCCTGGCCGATCACGATCGGGCCGGAGCCGATCACCATCACTTTCTTGATATCCGTTCTCTTAGGCATTTTGACTCTCCTCCATCATTTTGATAAACTTATCGAACAAATAGGTGCTGTCCTGCGGACCGGGCGCACTCTCCGGATGATACTGGACGCTGAAAATCCGATCGGCGCGGCATTCGACGCCTTCGGCGGTATCGTCCAGCAGATTCAGGTGCGTAAGGGTCAGTCCGGTGCCCTTCAGCGACTCCGTATCGACCGCAAAGCTGTGGTTCTGGCTCGTGATCTCGACCTTGCCCGTTTCGAGGTTCTTCACGGGGTGGTTACCGCCGCGATGTCCGAATTTCATCTTGAAGGTGCGGGCTCCGTAAGCCAGCGAAATCACCTGGTGTCCCAGGCAGATACCGAAGATCGGCAGGCGCCCCCGAAGCGTGCGGACCATCTCGATGACCGGCTGCACGTCGGTCGGATCGCCGGGACCGTTCGAGAGGAAAAGTCCGTCGGGACGGAAAGCCATCACCTCCTCGGCCGTAATATCGTAGGGCACTACCGTCACGTTGCAACCCTTCTCGTTGAGCTTGCGGATGATGTTGTGCTTGATGCCGCAATCGACCGCCACCACGTCGAAACGATGATTGGCCGTGCGGGAGAACCAACGCTTGCGGCAGCTCACGCGCTCGACCATGTCGCGGCGCACGGGCGCCTCCTTCAGGCGGCGCAGGGCCTCCTCCTGCGGCATCGACGCATCGACGACGATCACCCGCTGGGTACCCTCGTCACGAATAATGCGCGTCAGCATACGGGTATCGATCCCCCAGACGCAGGGTATGCCGTACTCCTCGCATACTTCGCCAAGGGTCTTGGTATAGCGGAAATTACTCGGCAGGTCGTTGTATTCGCGCACGATCATACCGCCGATAGTCGGATACTTGGTTTCGTAATCCTCGTCCGTAATGCCGTAGTTGCCGATCAGCGGATAGGTCATCACGACCATCTGGTCGGTATAGGAGGGATCGGAGAGAATCTCCTGGTAGCCGACCATCGAGGTATTGAACACGATCTCGCCCGTCGCCTCCCGGTCCGCGCCGAAACCGTAGCCGTAGAACTCGCGGCCCGACTCAAGCACGATTTTTTTGGTGAATGGTTTCATATTCGGTTATTTCGTAATTTGTCTTCGTTCATTTTTCAATTTCCGGCCCTGTTTCCCGCATCCGGCAGAATCCGCGACGACCGCAGTCACCGCCCGTCGAAAAACGGAATCGCATTTCGTATTCCGATCCGGGACAATCCGCGCACATCGCTCCCGCCCCGTCTATCGGAAACGCTCCGTCGCGTATGCCGTACGTCCTCCGACCAGCGTCCAGAGCGTACGGCCCGCAACCCGCCAGCCGGCAAAAGGCGTAGCGCGGCCTTTCGACAGGAAGGTTTCGGGATCGATCTCGTACTCCGCATCGAGGTCGAACACCGTTAAATCAGCCGGTTCGCCCGCCTGCAAGCCTCCGCCGAGGCCGAAAATCCGGCGCGGAGCCATCGACATCCGCTCGACGAGCTGCTCCAGCGTAAGCAGCCCCGGCTTCACCAAATAGGTATAGAGCAGCGGGAAAGCACACTCCAACCCCACGATACCCATCGCGCTGCCGGCCAATCCGCGCGATTTCTGTTCGGCGGTGTGAGGCGCATGATCCGTGGCGATCACCTCGATCGTCCCGTCGGCGACGGCCTGCCGCAGGGCTTCGCGGTCTTCACGTCCCCGCAGCGGCGGATTCATCTTGAAACGACCGTCCTCCTGCAAATCCTCGTCGCAGAGCAGCAGGTAGTGCGGAGCCGTTTCGCCGCTGACTTTCAACCCGGCGGCCTTCGCCCGGCGAATCAGCTCGACGCTCTCCTTGGTCGAAACGTGGCAGACATGATACTGACATCCGGTTTCGGCTGCCAATTTTATATCGCGCTCCACCTGCCGCCACTCGCTCTCGGAGCAAATACCCTTGTGCCCGTGCTCGCGGCAATAAACACCGTCGTGGATATACCCTCCTTTCAGCAATTCATCGACTTCGCAATGGGCCACGATCGGCTTGCCGACCGCTGCGGCGCGACGCATGGCTTCGGCCATCAGCTCCTCCCCCTGCACCCCCCGTCCGTCGTCCGAGAAGCCCACGACCTCTCCGGCCAGAGCCCCGAAATCGACCAGCTCCCCGCGTCCCTTCTGTCCCCGCGTAATGGAACCGTAAGGCAGCACCCGAACGACCGCATCGAGGCGGATCAGAGCCAGCTCCGCTTCCAGATGCTCCGGCGAATCGGGAGCCGGATTGAGATTCGGCATCGGACAAACGGTGGTATAACCTCCGTGCGCGGCGGCAGCCGTACCCGTCGCAATGGTCTCTTTCTCCGAAAAACCCGGTTCGCGCAGGTGGACATGCACATCGACCAATCCCGGCAATACATGACAACCCGTCAAATCGACTGCCCGGTCGTCCGCCTCAAGCGCGACCCGACCGCCTATGGCAACGATTTTACCGTCTTCGATCGCCAGATCGCCCGTTTCGAACCTTCCGTCCCGATAGAACTTCGCACCTTTGAGAATCGTCTTCATTTTGCTGTACCGTTTCGCACCTCGCCGCAGCGGGTGCACAAAAAAATAGGGCAACTTGGACAGCTACCCTAATAACTTGGAAAAATTATAATAAAAATTGGAAATATTTTCCGAATGATTACCCCGGAAATGACGGCGCCGTACGTACTGGGCCTCCTGAAATGCGTTCGGTATGAAACTAAACATTGGCTTGATCGGGTTCCGGTGTTATCAGGGGCAAAGGTAAGCATAATTTACGGTTTCGGCAAGACAACCCGGCCAAAAAATTTCGCCGGCATCCTGCAACGACAGAACGATACGCCCCGGCAGAAGTTTCGGTCCGCGCTCCGACGCCCGTCCACCCGACCGGACGGCCATCGAGCGTTCCTCCGGAAACCTCCGCCCCATCCCCCGCCGGAAAAAGCACGGCCTTATCGAAGAGCGGGGAGGGGCGTTCAACGCTCCTCCCCGCTCTTTCCGGCCGATCTGAATCAATACCGGTTGCGCCCGTAACTGCCGCCCTGATTGGAGCCGTAACCACCCCGGTCGCTGCGCTCGGTCTTCGGACGGGCCTCATTGACGTTGATAGCCCGCTCGTCGAGCTCGAAACCGTTCAACGCGTTAATCGCGTTCCGTGCGGCCGACTCGTCCGGCATTTCGACGAAACCGAAGCCGCGCGAGCGGCCGGTTTCGCGGTCGGTGATGATGTTGGCGGAAGATACTTCTCCGTACTCCCCGAATAAAGTCTGCAAACTCTCGCCCCGGGTGCGGAAGTTCAAATTCGATACGTAAATGTTCATTTTTTTCTATTTTGACTGTGGATAAATGTTTATTGCGCAAATGCGATTTTCACCGCATTCATACCGCGTGTACCCCGCATGAGTTCGAAAAGGACGATCCGCCCCTCGCCGATCCCTTCGGGAGCCGAAGATATATGGAAAAAATATTTTTCCGTCGAAGCCAGGTCCTTGATAAACCCGTACCCCTTCTCGGTATTGAAATACTCGACACGCCCTTTCAGCGGTTCGGCCGCAATATCTTCCTTTTTAGGCGTGGCTATCACGATATCCTCGAGCTGGATCTCGACTTTCGGCCGCAGCTGGGGCGGAGTGTCGGTAATATTCCCGTTCTCGTCCACATAGGCGATCATATCGTCGAGCGAAGAGCTTCCTCCGGCCTGACGTTCTTCCCTGCGTTTCTGTTTTTCGAGGCGCTTGGCCTGCTTTTTCTTTTCGTTCTCTCTTTTTCCGAATGTTTGCGATTTTGCCATTAAATTCAACTTAAAGATTATTATGCACGGTATGTTTCCGCATTGAGTTTTTTGCCCGTCAGCCGCTGTATGTCTTTCATAAGCGGCCGCTCGTCCGGGGTGCAGAACGTAAGGGCGGTTCCGGAATGTCCGGCACGACCGGTGCGGCCGATACGGTGTACGTACGTTTCCGGCACATCCGGCAGATCGTAATTGATGACGATCTCCAGTTCCCGGATGTCGATGCCACGGGCAGCGATGTCCGTAGCGACCATCACCCGGATCTTGCCGGACTTGAAATCCGTGAGTACGCGCTGGCGGTGATTCTGCGACTTGTTGCCATGAATCGCCTCGCTTCGAATACCCGACTTGGAGAGCAGACGCGAAATATTGTCCGCTCCGTGTTTGGTGCGGGAGAAGACGAGAACGGACTTATCCTCCTCGCGGAGCAGAGATACGAGCAGTTTCTTCTTCTCCGGCTTCTCCACGAAATAGACCCGCTGATCGATCGCATCCACCGCCGACGCAACCGGAGTCACCTCCACCCGCACGGGGTCGGTCAGCATACTTTTCGAGAGCGCCACTATGTCCGCAGGCATCGTCGCCGAAAAAAAGAGGGTCTGGCGCGACTTCGGCAGCAGCGGCAGCAGACGTTTGATGTCGGCGACGAATCCCATGTCGAGCATCCGGTCGGCTTCGTCCAGCACGAAAT
>ENA-OZFV01000842-OZFV01000842.1-human-gut-metagenome-genome-assembly--contig:-NODE-842-length-11705-cov-4.630901_pt1 | contig 11705 bp, 11 predicted proteins | sample MGYA00245110_ERZ653645 | MGnify/ENA primary metagenome ERZ653645 (study PRJEB26926, sample SAMN06165144) | human gut metagenome | biome: ENVO:00009003; feature: ENVO:2100002; material: ENVO:00002003... | reverse complement strand
AACAGGTGCCGCTCAAAGTTTTGCGTGGACTGTTTCCACCTCACGTTGTTGCAGCACTTCTTTCCCCATTTGAACATTTTCCGAAAACTGAACGCCTGTTCAATGCCTCCCAGGGCCTCGCACCTCCGGCGCCTCCTGGCCTCTCGGGCGGCTTTTCGTCTATGGTATCGCGCCTCGCGGCGCTCCTCGCTGGTCATAATAAGTATTCGCGCCTCCGTGCGGTTGTGGTGTAGGTGTGCGTCTAAACCGCATGACCCCGGCACATGAAACGGGGATAGCACAATACCCCGCCATGCAAGCAGCGTCCGTGCCGTGGCCACAAAGGGCGGTTTCGGGCTTTCCGCCCGGGAAGTATCTCTCCTTTCACAAAGGGTCCGGTTCGTTCCCTACTACATTTGACCCGTTCCCCTCTCGGGGTTGTGAAATCCGGGCGCCACGCCCCAGGAATTGTTCGCGTTCGTGTTGTTGGCATTGCCGTTGTTGTTGAGTAGGCAGAAATTGTTGGAGTTCGTCGCATTGACGGACCGACAGGCCACATAGGCCGCCGTGCCGGTGGCGTTGTGCTTATAATGCACCTTGCTGTTTCCGGCCCTGTAATAGTCATATTGGGCCTGGTAATTCTTCTCCGCGCTGTTGGCGTAGGTTCTGGCCCCGTGGTATTCAAACTCCGAAAGCAGCGGCAGCAGATCCGTGGTGCTGGTGACATAGCTGGCGGTGTCGCTTCCGCCGCCGGTGTTGTCGCTGTACTTGGTGGCCGGCTTCATAACCGCCCGGAGATCCGCCGGCAGGGCTGCCAGCAGGGTGTTGGCCGCGGGGCTGGTGGCGCTGGTGCTGTTGCTGCCCAGCACGGTCTTTCTCATGTGGCTGTTATTCCACCCGCCGCTGTTCGTGTATGACGTGTTCATGGTAAAGGCGCCGGTGGTGCTGGTACTGTTTCCGTAATTGCCGTCTACCAGGCCCACCAGGGTGCCGTTGATCTTGCCGATCTGGAAATGGATCCGGTTGCTGCCCTCGCGGCTGGCGTTGTGGTTGAAACCCAGGATAAACACGGAAATGGCCAGATTGGAGAACGTCGTGGCGCCCACCTTGCCGTTGATCGTGATCCCCTTGGCGTCGCCCACGCTCCAGTAATTGGACCCCTTTCCGGCGTCGGACACGGCGCGGATCGTTGCCCAGCTGTTGGAGGCCAGCATGTTGGAAATGCTGGTGACCGTTACCGGGGTGGTGGTCGTCTTGGTCACGCCGCCCTCGGAATAGCTGACAGTGACCGCCGTGGTGTTGGCTGCCATGGTGGTGGGGCTGCAGGTGTAGCCGGTGACGGTCTTGGTGCTGCCGTCTGCCATGGTAGCGGTGACCACCATTCCCGCGCTGTTGAACGTTTCGCCGGTGAAATAGGAGGTTTTCGTGGGTGCGTGGGTCACCGCAATACTGGAAAGGTAGTTGCTCACGGTAATGGCCTGGGTGCAGGTCTTACTCACGCCGCCCTCTGCGTAGGTAATCGTGATCGTGGTATTGGCCAGCCCCAGGGCGCCGGTGGGCGAATAGGTCCAGCCGCTCACCACGCGGGTGGCGTTGTCCGAATATTTGGCGGTAATCACCATTCCGGCGCTGCTGAACTTCTCCCCGTACTTGTAGGCGGTTTTCGCGGGTGCCGTCGTCACGGAAATGCTGGACAAGGTGCGGATCGTGATTGCCTGGGTGCAGGTCTTTGTGACGCCGTTTTCCGTGTATGAGATCGTTACCGCCGTGTCCGTCTTGGAAAGGGCGCCGCTGGGGGTGTACGTCCAGCCCGTCACGGTCTTTTTGGTGCCGTTGGACATGGTGGCCTCAATCACCATTCCGGTGGCGTCGAAACTCTCACCTATGTAATACGCGGTTTTGTTGGGTGCGGTTTTCACGGAAATGCTGGACATTTCCAGGACCGTGACCGCCTGGGTGGTCGTGACCGTCACGCCCGCCCGCTGGTATTTGATCGTCACCGCCGTGGTGCTGGCTGCCATAACGGTGGGGCTGAACGTGCAGCCGTCCGTTACGTCCTCCGTGGTGCCGTCGGCATAGGTGGCGGTGACCACCAGTCCGGTGGGGTCGAATGTTTCCCCCACGTTGTAGGTGGTTTTCGTGGGTGCGTGGGTGACTGCCACGCTGGAGGTAATCACCAGATCCACGTTGTACTGCATGGCGCCGGTGACCTCCACCACGGCGCTGGCCGTGTGTCCGTTCAGGGTGGCGGTTACCTCCCAGGTGCCGGTGTTCTCCGGCAGGGAGAACTTGGTGGAACCCACGCCGTTCAGGGTGGTTTCTCCGTCCGTGCAAACCACCGCCGCGCCGGCGCAGGTCGTCACGTTGATACTGGCAGACTGGACGCCCAGGGCCTCCTTTAGCTTTTTCAGCGTGACCTTACGGTTTTGCCCGTCAGCACCGGAGAAAAACGGAACCGTGTCCGTCAGGGCCATGGCGTTGCTTTCCGTCAGCACTTGGGTGGGCTGCTGGTAGTCCACGCCCGGCGTAGCCTTGGTCACGGTGGGGTTTCCCTTTGCGTCCTGGTCGCCTTTCAAAATGCCCTTGGCGGTGATCGTGTCCTGTTTCTTTTCCAGTTCTTTGTTGATCTTCTCAAACAGGGCATTATGGGCGTTCGCGTCCTTGTCGTGCGCCTCCAGGTCCGCCTCCGACACCAGCGCCTGCGAACTGGACAGGGTGCAGGACACTGTGGAGGCGTCGCCCACGATAATGGGCACGGTAATGTTTTTTTCCACCGTTTCCACCGACGCCACGGGGATAAAGTCCGCCGTGTCATAGGCGTTTTGGTAGCAGTAAAGAATGTCGTGGCTGCGGTCATTGGGGTAATCGGGATCCGCCGCAAACACGCCGATCTCGCGCCAGTAAAAACCCTCCTCCAGTTCTGCGTTGGAGAAATGGCCGGACACGTCGGCGTACTGCTCCGCGTTGTTTTTCACCGCGGCGTCAATGGTCACCACGGCGCTGACAAGGGCCGTCATAGCGGAGATCGGACCGCTGATTGTGCCGTTGCCCAGCTGAATGGTTGTGAATTTGATCCCCTCACCGGCCATATTCCTGTAATACAGGTTTTTGCCGGCGTCTGTCAGTTTCGGGGCCTGAAACATGGCTGATAACCTCCTGTTACATAGTCGCCCTTTGCAGGGTGATAAAATCGCCCGTGTGGATCCAATGGCCCACGAATACCTCCGCCGGAGGTGTGGACAGATCCAACACGATTTCGTCCAGCCAGGCGGAAAGGCGCTTTACGGTGCCCAGCACCCGCTTGAACTCCTCCACGTCGTCCGACGTAATGGCCGGGTTCGTGGTGTATGCCTTGAAGTGATAGGGCTTCCCGCCGTATTCCCACCACTCGCTGATATGACCGGCCTGGAAAATGGTTTCAATAATCCGGTTCACCGCTGCCGGGGTGCCCATCTGCGCGTAAAACAGCAGGCTTTCCGCGATCAGGGTTCGCTTGACCTTAATGGAAAAGTTTTCGTCATAGGACGGGGTACGCAGTTCCACGGCCAGCAGATCCAGCACCTTTTCCGGCACAGCATAGATCGCCGCATAGGTGCGGGCGCCGTCGGCATAGGCCAGCAGCTTTTCCACCTGCCTGCCCACGGCGTAGGCAAGCGCCTGGATCTCCGTCTGCTCTGCCAGGTTCTCCGGCATAATGTCCGTGAAGCGGCTGCCGGAAAGTTTAATCATCTTCCAGCCCTCCATACGTCACGGTGGCCGATCCGGTCAATGCTGCCACCTTGGTGGCGGCCACCGCCGCGAACGTCGGCGCGGTCACGGTGACACGCTTGGCGCCTGCCTCCATGACCATGGCGGCCAGTTGCGACGGGTTCACGTCGCGGCCTATGGTGCGCTGCCAGGTTTTATATTCCTCCACGGCCTGGGCCACCGCCGCCTGGATTGCCACCGCTCTGGCGCTGTCGCTGCGGTTGATGTAATACGTCAGGTTAATGCTGTATGTGACCTCCTCCGGGGCTTTCACGGTTAGCTTGTCCGTCATGGGGCGGATCGTCTTGCCGGAGAGGTACGCCTGCAGGCCGGAGATCATGGCCGCGCCCGGCTTGGAACCGTCGGCCATGATGAAAACAATATCCACCTGGCCCGCTTCGTGGTCGCTGGTGGCCACCACGTCACCAATGGCGGCGTTGTACTTCTTGGCGTGGTACAGGTATCCGTCCTCCGGGCCTGCCGTAGAATAGGCGCCAGGGGCCAGGTAAACCCGCTCCGCCAGGCTTTCGTCGTTCTCCACGTCTGCGCCGCCCTCCGTGGTGTTCTGGTTCACGGCGCTGGTAATGTAGGGCACGGGATCCACGATGGTGGACACCTCGCCAGGCGCCAGTCCGTTGCCCGCGTTGCCTGTTGCGGTACACTCCGCCAGCACGTCCACCGTCAGGCTGCCCGCCGGGATCTCTGCGTACTCCATCGTGCTGAAATAAATGGAACCGCTGGAGGAAACCCTGGTGCCCGCCGGGATCGGCGTGGCCAGCGTCCTGGTGGCCGACGCGGTAAAGCGGATCGTGGTCGTGGCCGCCTTGGCCGGTTCTCTGGTAACGCCTTTCAGCAGCGCCAGATTGTCCAGGAACTCCGAATAGGAGTATTTCAAAAGGCTTTGCTTGCCCGCTCGGTCAACGTACTGCATGGCTTGGTAAATCTGCGCCGCCGCCGAATACAGGATCATGCGGTGGACAGAGGCGCGGCCCAGGGACACCTTGCTACCCGTCGCCTGGAGCATGAACGCCTCAAAGTCTGCCACCATATCCCCGCGCACGTCGTCAATGGTCTTGTTGTCGATGAAAGACACGTCCGGGGTGTTCTGAATTGCGGAAATATCAGGCACTTGTTATCACCACCTTGGGAAAAAGTTTTCCGGTGTTGCCGCCGGTCCAGGTCACTTCCTGCACCCGCACCTCCGGTATGAATTTGGACACCTTTTCGGTGACCTCCGCCGTGTAAAGGCTCTTTGCGGCCTCTGGCGGCATATCCACAAAATCCATGTTCAGGCCGAAAGCCCGATCCAACGGCATGGTGCCCTCCCGTGTGGACAGCAGGAGGGCCAGCTGCCGATCCAGTTCTGCCAGCCAGTCCGCCGTGAACGTATATTCCAGCTGGAAATTGAAAAGGTCGTTTTCTTTCATGCGTATTCCTCCAGTGAAATGGTCAGGGTAGCCTTGGCCAATTCTCCGCGGCTGTAAACCTTGTCCCAGGCTTCACTCGATCCTGTAACGCGGAACGGACGGCGGCCCACCAGTCTGCCGCCGATCACCAGGTACTCCGCCGAACCTCTTTCCACCATGCGCTCCACCATGTCCAGGATCCGCCGCGGCTTCACGCCCATGGCAGCGGACAGGTGAATGGTCAGGCTTATGGTCTGGAGGCCAGGCCCTAAAAACTCCGCTTTCGGCTTCACGCCTAAAACTTCGTGTTCGGTCCAGCGCCCGGAAACCTCGCGGCTCATGCTCTCAAAGGTCAAAACCCTGTTGTCGCTCACCTCAAAAATGATTTTGCGCCCCAGCGTTCCGATCATGTGTAAATCGCCTCCTTACGATGGCCCGGAGGTTCCGCCGCCCATGCTGTCCGTGTGGGTGTGGTTGTCCAGGGAAACCCCGCCGGCGGTCACGTCGCCGCTGACGGTCACGGTTCCGTCAATCACCAGCTTGGCGGCCTTGATGGTCATGGTGCCGTCCTTATAGCGGATCATGGCCTCACCCGGCGAACGGGCCAGGTCTTTGCGGTAAAGCCCTTTGGAACCCTCCGGGGGCTTGTTCTTTTCGCTCCACGGTCGTCCCAGGACCACGCCCGCCTCCGTGCCGTTGGATAGGTGAAGCACCATAACCATGTCGTCCACCTCCGGCATGAAATACTCCGATGAAATCAGGGGAATGGGGGCGGTCACGGCGTCGTCCTTTTCGTGGTACACCACGCGGACCGTGCCCGCGGCGTAATCAACGGCTGAAATCTTTCCCAGCCGGATATTGTTTTCCATGCGTTCCTCCTCGCGTCATTCCTCCACCAGCGACATTTCCAGGTCCATGGTGTAGCCGCCGGATCCACTGACGTTGTGGGTAATGGTGTCAATGTAATACTTGCCGGACAGCTTCCCCAGGCCCACCACCCGGACAGATTGGGAGGCCACCAGAGAGGCGTTTCCCACAATGGTGGCGGAAAGTTTTGTCTTGCCGTGGTTTGCCTTGGCCACCGCCGCCTTGATCTTCCGCTCCGCGTCGGCTTTGCTGTCGGCCTTGCCGCTCTGCTTTAGGATCCGGCTGCCCTTGCCCACGGTCACCTTGATTTCCTTTTCCGTGGCCGGGCTGGTGTATGTGAACTCTCCGCCGGTGTAGGTGCCGGCCTGATCCTGTTGCCATGACCAGGATTTCATATTGGACGGGGACAGCACCGCCGCCGCACCCTTTTTCTTGTATGCCTCCCGGTCATACACCACGATCTTTTGGGCGTAGACTTTCATGGCCAGCCCGTAGGTGTTGCACAGGTTCATGTAAAATTCACAGTCGGTTTGTTCCGATTGCTCCACGCTCTTGATCGTGAACGGGTCGCCCTCCACGTCCCAGGCCAGCGCGATCCCGGCGCGGCCTGCGATCTCTGTTCCGATCTCCTTTATGGTCACGTTTTCCCAGGTCTTTGTCCGCTGGGTGGTGGTGAAACTGCTGTCCAGCGGCGTGGAGATCGCGGAAATGCTCCCGGAAACCGGCCAGCCGGAAAAACTGAAACTGTCCACGATAAAGAAACCGCACGGCAGGATCCGGTTGTCCCCGGAATACTGGCAGTTCAGCGCCCGGATCGTCGCGGCCAGGGTGTCACCGGCGACGGGGATCCATGCCCCCGTCCACCGGCGATCCCGGTCTTGCAGCGTAATGTCCAGGCTGTCCGCCTCTCCGCTTGCCGGATCCGTGTATGAAATATCCGTCACGAAACCGGAAATTTCCGCCGTGGCTGCGGTTCCGTTGTAAATCAGGTCTACATACGCCCGCCGTGTATTCATACCTTGCTCCTCCAGATCGGCAGGTCATTGGCCGCGGTCTGCTCCGGCGGGGCCGGGGTCTGGAGGACCACCCCGGCGTCAAACACGAACGTGTCCAGCAGCGGGAAATTGTTTTCCATCAGCCAGCCGGTGTATTCTTCGTCGCCGTACACCTCATAGGCGATTTTGTCCCATACGTCCCCCTGCTTGGTGGTGTAGGTGCTTTCCATGGTGTGGTCCTCCTCTTATGCCGGGCTGAATTGCTTGCGCTTCTCCTCGGCTTTCATCTGCCTATACAGTTTCTTGAACTCCGCGAAACTGATCCGCCCTGCCTCCTCGGCCTCCTCGCGGCTCGGCGTCCCGCCGTAGAAATTGAATACCGGGGAGAAAACGACGGTTTCACCGCCGCCGCCCGTTCCGCCGCCCGGTGTCGGCTTCGGCTTCGTCCATTCGTCCAGGAGGGCCGCCAGCTTGGACAGCGGCAGCACCGCCTCCGGCTCTCCGCCCTCACCGATCTGCGCCAGCGTGGGCGCCGTGGCAATACCACCGGCAGCCAGGGCGGGGATCGTCGGAATGTTAAATCCCAGGGTTTTCCCGCCGACGCCCGGAACCCAGTCCGGGATCGTCACGGAAATGCTGTTGATCTTCTCCAGCACCCAGTTGATTGCGGAAATAACCCCGTTTATTGGGGCTTTCGCCAGGTTCACGATCATGCCAAACACGTTTCCGAAAATGGCCACGATATTGTCCCAGGCGGCGCTCCAGTTGCCTGCAAATACGTTCTGCACAAAGTCAATGATATTGGCAAAAATGGCCTTGACGTTTTCCCAGGCCGCCGAAACACTTTTCCACCACCCGCTCAAATAAGCGGACAGCAGGGGGAAATTAGACTGGAACGCAGAAACCAGGTTCGCCACGGCCTCGGAAACTCCGGTCTTGATGTTTCCCCATACCTCGGAGATCTTCGCGCCCAGTTCCACGGCTTTGGCCTTGATCTTGTCCCAGTTCTTATAAATCAGGACACCAATGGCAACAGCAACAGCAATAGCCGCCGAAATCGCCAGGAACTTGACTGTTAGCAGTTTTGAAGCATTGGCCAGAGTTGCGCCGCCTTTGCTTGCGGCCTCCCATACGGTTTTCAACTCCTTAACTGCCTTTATGGCTGTTGCAGCTGTTTTCATAGTCTTAAATGCCACGGTTGCGCTTGCGATACCCGCCGCCAGCGCCAGGATCAGGGTGCGGTGTTCCGAAATCCATTTTGCTGCGGTTTTTGCCGCCGGAATGATGGTGCCGGTCATGTAGCCGCCGATCTTCTCCAGTGCCTCCGAAACCACTGGCAGGGCCGCCTCTGCGAACTCCCGCACATACGGCAGAATGTTGGTGCCCAGCTGCGTCAAGAAATTGGCGCCCAGGTTTTTAATCATCTTAATGTCGTATTTCAGGTTGTTGGTCTGCCGCTCAAAGGCGGTATTTGCCGCGCCGGTGGCTTCGTACATTTCCGCCGTCTTGCTGGTCAGGTTTTCGGCCTGGTTGCCTGCCATAGCCAGCACCGCGGTTTGTGCCTCCACAGAGGAGAACAGGCCAGCAAACGCCAGTTCGTTGCCTCCCACAGCGTCCTTTAGGGCGTCCAGAGATCCCTGCAGGCCCTTGCTTTCAAGCAGCGCCTGGCCGCTTTCATAGCCCATGTTTTTAAGGGCGGCCTGCATATTCTTGGACGGGGAGAGGAACGCCTGCATTGTGGCTTTCATCTGCGTAACCACTTCCGCCGTGGAACCTGTAACGCCGGTCAGCGTGGCCATGGCGCCCCATAGCTGTTCTTGCTCCAGCCCCAGGGTACTGGCCAGGGGAATGACCTTTCCCATGCCTGCGGCCAGTTCCGGGAAAGAGGTCTGGCCCAGTCTTACGGTGGCAAATGCCAGATCCGCCGCCTGCTGCACCGCCGCCGCGGAGGTATCGCCGTAACCCTTTGTTACGGCAGAAAGTAGGTTGATACTGTCCGTCGTGGTCGCGTTTCCCGCCGCCGCGGATTTTGCCGCGGTTTCCAGAATGGCCGCGGCGTCTGCGCTGTCACCGAAAGCGGAAACCACCTGATACATTCCGTCCGTCAGGTCAGCCGTGGCCACGCCCGTGCGGTTGGAGATTTCCAGAACCTGATCCCCGATTTCCGCCGTTCGTGCGGCCACCTCTGCCTCCGTGCCGGTCAGCAGCGTGGAAACGTTGGCCAGCTGGGCCTCATACTCCGCCGCGGATTTCACCGCAGCGGTTCCCAGGGTCGCCACAGCGGTGGCGGCTGCTACCATGGCACCGGCAGCGATCTTTCCCGCGGTCTTTGCTGTCTGCCCTAACGACGCCAGATCGTTGCTTGCGCCTAAACACGCTTTATTCAGCGAACTTTCTTTCTTGGCGCCTATGCTAATCATTAGTTCGTACAGTTTATTTTTGCCGGCCATGTTTTGCCACCTCCTCCGCGTACTGCGTCACCGTGTCCGCCAGTTCGTTCAAGTCCGAAACGGACAGGGCCAGAAGATAATCCAGCCCTGTCCGCAGTTGTATGGACAACCCGACGCAGGCCCTGTTTATGACGGCGGGCGTTAGTTGTCCCCAGCCCCGCCGTAAAGAAAACCCACGACAATGCCTTTCAGCTTGATTGCCTCCTTTGCGGGGAGGCGCTCGAAAAACTCCAGCGGCAGGTGGGCGACGCGGGCCGCCATGAACTGGGCGTATTCCAGCGTCATTTCCACGGTTGCGGGGTTCGCCGTCGGGTTCTTCTTCGTCACGAAACGGCCCACGGCCTGCAGGTCTGCCGCCGTGGTGTCCTCCAGGCCGGACAGGTCCACCTCTGTGTACGTCTGCCCCTCAAAGGTGAAAGGCTTGTCCAGCTTCATAACCAGGGCGTTTTCCTCCGCCGCGGTGTTTTCGTCGTTCTCCGCCAGCAGGGCGGTGTCCATTCTCTTTTCGTCGCTCATATCAGCACATCTCCTTGATCTTGGCCAGAACGTCCACGCCGTTGACCTTGTAAACCTCGTTCAACTTGTCCAGTTCCACCACGGTCTTGCCGTCCACCTCAATGAGAATGTAAAGAGTGGTCAGCGTGATCTTAGTGTCCATGGAACTGCCTGCCTTGACCTTGCCGGTGGTCAGCTTTCCGCCGCGGCCACGAACCACCACACGCATGGGTCTGAACTCAATATCGCCCTCGGTGTTGGTGGTCTGCTGTGCGCCGCGGATCTCCAGCTGCACGGCCTTGGTCATGTCCATCATGTCGGCGGTTTCCTTGTCCAACAGACGGAACGGGATCTCCAGTTCCTGATTGCTGAAATAGCCCACGGTGGGGTCGTCGATCTCACCCAGGATCCCGGCGCCGGTCACGGTTTCGCTGGACGGCTCAAAGTCCGGCAGCGCCATTTCCTCACCGACGCCCAGCAGGCGGTTTCCCTTGTTGTAGACGTTGTAACGGTTGATCTTAGTGGGGATCGTGTTCATCTTTATTCACCTCCGATTGCGCTTTCCAGGGCGTCCACGTCATACTCACGGATATTTTCGATATATTCCGCGGGAATGTACGGGGCCAGGTAGGTGTGTACGGTCAGGTGGCCGGCCAGCAGGTTGGTAACGGGGTTTTCGTCGCTGCGGAACTCCACGCGGTAACCGGCGCAGTAGTCGCGGGCAACGTAGCCGTTGCCGATAATGTTCTGGCTGTCCACAATAGACTGGATCAGGCGCTTATTGCCCGGCTTGTCAACTTTCTGGAAATAAGTCTGAATGAAATTATTTCCGTCCCAGTCAAAGAAACGGCGCACAGCCCACCAGCGATCTTTCGGATCCGTGGTGGAGGGATAGGCCGCGGTGTTGTTGCCCCAGGATTTGAACCCGTTGGCGTTGATCGCGGTAATAACGCCGTTTGCGTTCAGCACGTCGTTGGCCTGCTGCTGATCCAGCGCCACCGTGGTGCCGTCTTTCAGAACCGTGGCGGTGATCCGCAGGTCCTTATTGGACGGGCTTTCGTAGGGCACATCTGCGTTGTTGGCGTCCGTGTAGGCCGTTAGGGCGGCAAACATGGCGGAGAAATAATATTTCTTCTCGCCCACGGCCACCATGGGCCACAGGGCTGCCGCATGGGGGGAACTGGCGCCCAGGGCTTCCTTGGCGCCCTTTACGCTGGTGTAAACCACCGCGCCGTCGCTGTCCGCGGAAATGTCCAAAAGGCAACTGCAATTAAAATTGCCGTTGATGTTCTCGGTCTTGGCCTGGAGGGCTGCCGCTACGGTGGGGGTGTGGCTCCAGCCGGGTGCCAGGATCAGGCCGGGCACCATGCCCAGGGTGGGGTAAATCTGGCGGATCAGTTCCAGGCCGGTTTCCTTGCCGGTGGAGGCGTCCACGCCGCCCACAATGTCCGCCGCCGTCACGCCGTCAGGTTTCAGACTGGTGCTGGACACGTTCAGGGTTTCCGCCTCCCGGGCGGCCTCGGACAGAATGGTGATCGTCACCGTGCCGTCCTCCGCGTGGGTGGCCACGTAGTCGCTGCCGGCCACCAGGGTGGCGGAGGCGTTCTTGACCTCGATGGTGTCCAGGAGCGACGGCTCCTCGACCTTGACGGGCTGAAAACGGCGTTCCAGCGCGGAGTCTTTCTCGATATATTTGCGGTACTCGGCAAAGGTCGTCGCGCCGATGACTTGCATCTGCCCGCGGGAGAGCGCGGGCTTCATGATGT
>ENA-OZFV01000832-OZFV01000832.1-human-gut-metagenome-genome-assembly--contig:-NODE-832-length-11882-cov-4.494885_pt1 | contig 11882 bp, 10 predicted proteins | sample MGYA00245110_ERZ653645 | MGnify/ENA primary metagenome ERZ653645 (study PRJEB26926, sample SAMN06165144) | human gut metagenome | biome: ENVO:00009003; feature: ENVO:2100002; material: ENVO:00002003... | reverse complement strand
GATCTACACGCGTAAGATCGTCGGCAGCGTCAGATGTGTATAAGAGACAGTCCTTGAACAGGTTGCGCAGAGGCTCCACCAGCTCCTTGAAGTCCACGGTGTCGGGCAGACCGCCGACGTTATGGTGGCTCTTGATGACGGTGGACTCACCGCCCAGACCACTCTCGACCACGTCGGGGTAGATGGTGCCCTGTGCGAGGAAATCGACCTTGCCGATCTGCTTGGCCTGCTCTTCGAAGACGCGGATGAACTCCTCGCCGATGATCTTGCGCTTGCGCTCCGGCTCGGTGACACCGGCCAGCTTTGCAAAGTAGCGCTCACGGGCGTCCACACAGATGAAGTTGATGTCAAAGCCGTTGGCGTTGCCGGGGCCGAAGACCGAGCAGACCTCTTCCTTCTCATTCTTGCGCAGCAGGCCGTGATCCACAAAAACGCAGGTCAGCTGCTTGCCGATGGCCTTGGCCAGCATGGCGGCCAGCACCGAGGAATCGACGCCGCCGGACAGGGCGCAGAGCACCTTGCCGTCGCCGATGCGCTCCCGCAGGGCCTTGACATTGTTCTCCACGAAAGAGTCCATCTTCCAGTCGCCGGTGCAGCCGCAGACATTGTACACGAAGTTGCGCAGCATCTTCTTGCCCTCTGCGGTGTGGAGCACCTCGGGATGGAACTGGACAGCGTACAGACCCTTTTCCTCATTCTCGGCCGCTGCCACCGGGCAGTTGACGGTGTGGGCCGTGATCTTGAAGCCGGGCGCTGCCTGCTCGATGTAGTCGTTGTGGCTCATCCAACAGATGGTGGAAGGCTGCACATCGGTGAACATCTTGCTGCTGTTGTCCACGAAGACTTCGGTCTTGCCGTACTCGCGCTCCGGTGCGCGGCAGACATGACCACCCAGCAGGTGCATCATGAGCTGGCTGCCGTAGCAGATGCCCAGCACAGGCACGCCCCAGCGGAAGATCTCGGGGTCGATGGTGGGCGAATCCTCCAGATAGACGCTGTTGGGGCCTCCGGTGAAGATGATGCCTTTGGGGTTCTTTGCCTTGATGACGGAAAGATCTGTCTTATAGGAATAGATCTCACAGTAGACATTGTTCTCGCGGACGCGGCGCGCGATGAGCTGATTGTACTGGCCGCCAAAGTCCAGCACGATCACGGTTTCATGCTGCATGATGTTCTCCTCTCTGTTGTTCCTGGTGTGCTTTCTATAGCTGGATTTAGTATAGCACATTCCACAACCAAAAGCGACATCTTTTGTATATTTTCCTGTTTTTGTTTTTCATTTCGAATTGTAAACCTTTTTGTAAATCCTAAGTTGACGCCGCCGCCCCAGTCTGTCATACTGGGCGTATGGCCGCTTTGGGCCAGACACCGGCCCCCGGGGCCGCAAGTATAGGAGGAGCATTCATTATGAGTCAAACCACGCAGGCCGTTTCGGCCAGAAAGTCCAAGTTTTCCGTCCGCGACATCTGCTACGCGGGCCTGTTCGCCGCCGTCATCGCAGTGATGGCCCAGATCTCCATCCCGATGCCTCTGGGCGTCCCCATGACCATGCAGACCTTCGCTATCACGCTGGCTGCTGTGGTGCTGGGCTCCAAGCTTTCTGCCATCGCTACGCTGGTCTATCTGGCGCTGGGTGCCGTGGGCGTGCCGGTGCTGGCCAACTTCTCCGGCGGGTTTGATAAGTTCGTCGGCCCCACCGGCGGCTTCCTCATCTCCTTCCCCCTGATGGCCTACATCATCGGCCTCGGCGTCGAGCACCGCAACGCCTTCAAGGGCGCGTTCGTCACCGCTGTCGTGGTGGGCACTTTGGTCAACTATGTGGTGGGCGTTGCCCTCTTCGTGGTGGTGGCCCACAGCACCATCGCCGTCGGTATCTCTGCCTGCGTGCTGCCCTTCATCCCCACCGCCATCATCAAGGCTGTGCTGGCCTGCGCCATCGGTCTCAATCTGCGGAAGCGTATCCCGGGTCTGAAGGCATGAGCATCGTACTTCGTCCCCACCATCTGCTCTGCACACAGGGCTACTCCGGCAAGGGCTACGACAACGATTTTGTCGCCCACATGACCGATGTGGTGCACCAGCTCCGGGATGTTCCCGGCACCACCATCCGCCTCACCTTCTCCACCGACACGCTCTGTTCCTGCTGCCCCAACAAGCTGGGCGAGGATTTCTGCGACACGCAGGAAAAGGTCAAGCGCTACGACGCAAAGACAGTGGAATACTTCGGCCTCGAGGAAAAGGAATACGTCTATCAGGACCTCATCCGTGCCATCGACGCCAAGGCCACGCCCGAGATCCTCGCCGACATCTGCCGCGACTGCTGCTGGTTCCCCGTCAGCGCCTGTTGCAAGAACATCTGCGAAGGCCGGTATGTGAAGTAAGCTGCAAGCTCTGAAGTCCCATGTTCCCACAACAGTGTGAACACGGGACTTTTTGCATATAACAGAAGACCCGTGGTGCAGAGCTTTCCGCACCACGGGTCTTTTTCCAATCTGATCAGGCGATGAACTTGTCGTACAACCCAAACACAAAGATGAACAGGACGATGAGGGGCAGGCCATAGGTCAGATAGCCGCGCATCCAGTCCCGCACCTTGAGGCCGTCGCCGGTGTTGACTTCCTTTTTGTAGTTGTCCCAGCCCCAGCCGTAGCGGGTGACGCAGAACAGCAGGTAGACGAGGGAGCCGAGAGGCAGGAAGAGGTTGCTGACGAGGAAGTCCTCCAGATCCAGCACTGCGCCGCCGAAGATGGCGAAGCCGTCCCATGCCCAGACATTGTAGCCCAGCACGCAGGGCAGTGAGAGGGCGATGATGAGGAAGAGGTTGACGAGGCTGGACTTCTGACGGCTCCAGCCGGTCAGCTCCATGCCGCAGCAGATGATGTTCTCAAAGACGGCCAGAACGGTGGAAAGGGCCGCAAAAGCCATGAACAGGAAGAACAGGCTGCCCCACAGACGGCCCATCGACATATTGGCGAAGATGTTGGGCAGGGTGATGAAGATGAGGCTGGGGCCGCTGGTCTGGTCCACGCCGTAGGTGAAGCAGGCCGGGAAGATGATGAGGCCGGAGGTCAGAGCCACGAAGGTGTCCAGCACCACGACACGGACGCTCTCCCCCAGCAGGGCGTGCTCCTTGCCGATGTAGCTGCCGAAGATGGCCATTGCGCCGACGCCGAGGCTCAGGGTGAAGAAGGCCTGATTCATGGCTCCCACCAGCGTGTTGACGACGCCCACCTCCTTCATGCGGCCAAAGTCGGGCACAAGATAGAAGTGCAGGCCCTCCTTTGCGCCGGGCATGAACAGGCTGTTGACGGCCAGCACCACCATGATGACCAGCAGGGCGATCATCATCCCCTTCGTCACCTTCTCAAGGCCGTTCTGCAGGCCGCGGGCGCAGACAAAGATGCCGAACACCACGACCACCACCATCCAGAAGCCCATGATGAGCGGGCTTGCCAGCATCTCGGTGAAGGCATCTGCCACCTGACCGGCATCCAGACCGGAGAGCTTTCCGGCGGCGGTCATGTAGAAGTAGTGGAGCATCCAGCCCGCCACCGTGGTGTAGAACATCATCAGCAGATAGCAGCCGATGAGGGTGAAGTAGCCGTGGATGTGCCACTTCTGGCCGGGCTTCTCGAGGGCCTGATAGGCGCGCACCGGGCTTTTGTGGCTGGCGCGGCCCACGGCAAACTCCATGCTCATGATGGGCAGGCCCAGGATAACGAGGAAGAGCAGGTAGAACAGCACGAACGCGCCGCCGCCGCCCTGACCTGCCATGTAGGGGAACTTCCACACATTTCCGATGCCGATCGCGCAGCCGGCGGAAAGGAGGATGAACCCGAGTCTCGATTTGAGTTTTTCGCGTTCCATTGATTGTCTCCTTTATTGCACCATGCAAAGATCTGCGCCCGTCGTGCTTCGTACACGACGGGCGCACAGTGTATTGATTATATCACAGCTTGCAGCAAGTTTTCCAGAAGTCTCACTTGAATCTTTTTCATATTTTCTCAAAAAATCCAACTGTATCCTCACCCTTTGAGCAGCTCCGCCTGCATTTCGTCCAGCTGCTCGTAGCTGTAGAGGCGGTTGAGGGCCTCCACCAGTTCTTTTTTCGAGAGTCGGGGCGGCAGCCCGAGGGCTGAGAGCAGCTTCATTTTCCGCTCTGCCGAGCCTGCCGTGCCCGAAAGCCCCCACTCGTAGAGGTCGGTGTAGGTGATCTGCCGCCCCTCCGGCTTCACCGGGGCCGTATCGGCCTCTTCGCCCAGAGCATCCCGCAGCGCCTGCAGGACAAGGGCGTCGTCCACGCCCTCGACCCCCAAAAGCCCCTCCTTGCCGGGCTGAGCCTTCCGCTTTTCCTTGCCGTGGATAGCCGGGACATAGGCCTGTACGACATTCTTTTCCCCCACCAGATTCGTGATGTAGGTGCGGATGCGGAAGCCCGCCGCGTCGGAGTCCGTCAGCAGGATGAGGCCGTTCCTGCGGGCCAATGTCTTGAAAAGCTGCTGACGCTTCTTGTCCTTATAGATGCCGAAGCCGTCTGTCAGCAGGATCATGGCGTCCGTCAGATGAGACAGGCGGGCGGCGTCGTACTTACCCTCCACGATGAGCACACGGTCGGTGTGCAGCAGTTCCTGTTTTTCGCTCATCTTCTTCCTCCTGCCATGGCCAAGCGGCAGAGCGCCGTTTCCAGAAGGGTCTGGGCGCTCACCGGCTGGCTTTTCAGACTCTTGTCCAGCTCCAAAAGGATCTGCATACAGGCTTCGAGCTGGGGCAGAGTGTAGTGGCTGGCCGTCTCCGCCGAGCGCTTGAGCCGGTAGTCGCTGCCCTTGTAGCCAAAGTCCTTGAACACGGTGTTATAGCTTTTCCGCTTGGCCGCGCCCAGCTTGACCCGGTACAGATCGACGTAGCTGCCGATCATGGCAGCAGTGATGGGGATCGGCTCCTGCTGTAAGCGCAGCAGGGTCTGGAGCTTTTTGCACGCGCCGGTAGCGTTTTTCGCCGTGATCATCCGTATCATCTCGAAGACATCGGCCTCAAGGCTCACGGTGCCCATCTCGGCCACCATCGCCGTGGTCACAGTCTGATAACCCGAGAGGGCGCAGAGCTTATCCACCTCGTTTTCCAACAGGAAGGGGTCTTCGCCGCAGCGTTCCAGCAGGGCCGCCGCCGTGCCCTCGGAGAGGGTAGTGTCCTGCGCTTTGGCCCGGTCCATCATCATGACCTTCAGCTCGTAGGGCTTGGGCTTGGCCAGCTCCTCGGCAAAGCCGACCTTGGTGCACTGGGCGACGAGCTTCTGCGCCCGCTTGCCCAGCTTGAGCTTATTGCGTTCCAACTCAAACACGCTGCCCAGCACCACCACAGCGTTTTCGAGGCTGGCCAGCGTAGCGCACAGCTCGTCGAGGTCTTTGTCGCTGTAGGCGGCAGGGTCCACCTCGGGCAGAAGCACCACCCGCCGCGTCCCGAAGAAGGAGATGGTGCCCGCCGCCATGATGAGCTGCTCGATTTCCGGCGTCGCGCCGTCCAGCACCGTCGTCTCCTCGTCCTCGCCCTCGGCCAGCAGCTTCGACGCCCGGGCCACGGCCTGCCGGACCAGATACCGCTCGCTGGAATAAAAATAGTAGACCGGACAGCCCCCTTGGGCCAGCTGCCGGAGTTTCGTTTCCGTTGCCAAATCATCGGCTCCTTTTTCTATTAAGGTGATGGCCTTATTTTATCATACTCCGCCCGCTTTGAAAAGCGCTCACCCTGCGAGGCGCAAACGCAGGCGGGAGACGGGCGCGGCGTCGCTCTCCCGCATCCAGCGGTACTTTCGGCTCAGGGTCAGGCAGTCGGTGTACCGGATGTTGTCCGGCCGCGCCATCGACGCCAGCAGCCACTCGGCCCGGATGGGCTTTGCAGGGCGGACGGTGCCGCTTACCGTGACAAAGCGCTGCCCGCCGATGGTCAGCCGGACGATGCAGCCCTGCCGGGTGCGGTAAAGCTCCAAGTCCACCCCTCCGCAGGCGGCGCGGCGGGTGGTGTCCGCAGCCAGCGCAGCGGCTTCGATGCGCGTTTCGGCTTTCAGATCGCAGGGCATCTTCGGCTGCATCCGCAGGTCCACCAGCAGCTCCACCGTCTTCACGCCCCGCTTTTCCAGCTGGGTCTCCACGGCCCGCTGGGTGATGCTGCTGCCCCGGAAGAGAACGACCGCCTGTTCCCGCCGGGTGATGATGACGGCGGGCGCGGCCTGCGTGCCCACAAGCTCAATGTTCACCACGTTCCAGCTCAGGGCCGTTTCAAGGCCGAAGGCCAGCATCGTCAGTAAAACGACCGTAGGAAGTGCCGCCCGGAGGCGGACATTCCACCGCATCGCCGCTGCGCAGAGCAAGAACAGCACGAGGCACACCAGTGCGGCATACCCACCATCGAACCAGAGCGACGCCCCCGGCAGACCGGACACCCGGAAGGCCCACTCGTTCATCCCAAACGCCAGCCCCTCGGCACAGAAGGCTATGGGGCGGCGAAGGATCTCAAACAAGGGCAGGGATCCGAAATTCTGGGCCGCCAGACCCAGCAGCGCCGCGCCGAGGCTGAGGCCCAGCATCGGCCCCACCATCCAGAGGACCGCCACGCCCGACACCACGGCCCAGACCGTCGCGCTCATCCCCCGCAGCACCAGCACCGGGAAGGTCGCCGCCGAGGCGCAGAAGGAGACGCAGAGCGCATCCCACACGCTGCCCGCCAGACGGCGGAGGAGCAGCACAGGGCGGGAGGGCTTCTTCCCCTGCCTTTTCTTCTTATTATAGTAGGCTTTCCGGCCTCGCTTTGCGCACGTTCCCCCGGCCAGCGTGCCCAGCACTGCCGCAAAGGACAGCTCAAAGCCCACGTCACAGACAGCGTACCCGTTGCCCAGACACATGAGGACGCCCGCCGCACCCAGCGAGGTGAGGGTGTCCGCCGGGCCTCCCAGCCAGACCCCGAGGGAGCTGATCCAGACCGCCACCGCCGCCCGGAGGACCGAGGGCGTCACACCGGTGATGCCCACCAGCAGGAGAGCCGTCCCGGCCCGGAGCAGAGACCTCGTCCGCCGATAGGCCCGGCTGCGCTCCCGCTCCCGGCGGGGCAGAGCGTCCAGCAGACCACAGAAGATGGTGACGTGCAGGCCGCTCACCACCAGCACATGGGAAAGTCCTGCGCCCCGGTAGGCGCTGCGGAGGGCGGAGGAAAGATGGCTCTTGTCTCCTGCGGCCATCGCAGCCAGAACACCGCCGGTGTTTTCTGCCATGCCGCCGCGCAGGGCGCGACTCAGGGCCGCTTGGAGGCGGGCCGTCCGGGCACGGAAGCTTCGGCCCGGCCCAAGCCGCAGCATCCCCGACTGATACTCCGCGCTCAGGGCGATGCCGTCGGCGTAATCGCTGAGGCGCTGGGTGGCGTCCGGCAGGTCCAGCGCGAAGCGGCCCCGGATGCGGCCGCCTGCCTCGCATCGGGGCAGACTGACACACTCCACACGGAACCGGACAGCCTCTCCGTCTACCGTCTCCACCCGCAGCACAGCGCTCACCCGGCCCGCCCCATAGGCGCGGCCGATGCTCTCCACCTCTGCGGTCAGGACTGCTTCCTGTCCGGCGTATGACCCCTGTATTTTCGCCAGCCGGGCATCGGTGGTCTCCCGGATGCTGACGCCAACCAGAGCGCCCAGCAGCAGACAGACCGCATAACCTCGTGCAGCCCCGCCTTTCCACCAGACCAGCAGGCAGAAACCAACAAAAATTGCCGCAGACGGCAGCAAAAGCCCCGTCTGCGGCAAAAATGAGCACAATGCTAACACACCCAGCGCACTCAGGCAGAACGCGCAGAGCGGGCGTCGCATCTCAGCTTAGTGGAAAAACAGCGGCAGCGGCTCAAGGAAGATGATGTCCTTGCGCTGTGCTGCATCGCCCTCGGCCAGAACGGCCGCCTGACCCACGATGGTGCACTGGGTCTGCTCGGCCAGCTCATCCAGAGCCTTCAGGGAGCCGCCGGTGGAGATGACGTCATCCACGACCAGCACCCGCTTGCCGTTCATCTTGTCCAGTTCCTTGCGGTCGATGACCAGCTTCTGCTTGCCTGCCGTGGTGATGGACTGATCCTCGACAACGACAGGGTCAGGCATATACAGCTTGACGCCCTTGCGTGCGCAGACGTAGGGCTTGCCGCTCTGGCGGCTCATCTCGTGGGCCAGCGGGATGCCCTTGGCCTCAGCGGTCAGCAGGATATCGAACTCCGGGCACTTCTTGAGCAGCTCGGCAGCAGCAGCCACGGTCAGCTCGGCGTCGCCCAGCATGATGAAGGCTGCGATGTCCAAGTGGTCGTCCACCTTGCAGATGGTCAGCTCACGGGTCAGGCCCGCGACGTTCAGGGTATAAGTCTTAGCCATATTCAACGATCTCCTTCATTTTCCGGAATCAGACAGGCAGCTTCTCGCCGCCCAGAACATGGAAGTGCAGATGCTTGACGGTCTGGCCGGCGTCCTCGCCCACATTGGAGATGACGCGGTAGCCGTTGTCGAGGCCCTGCTCCTTGGCGAGCTTTGCGATGACCGCGAACACATGGCCCAGCAGAGCGCCGTCAGCCTCAGTCAGCACAGCGGCCGAGGGGATGTGCTTTTTCGGGATGACGAGGAAATGCACCTTGGCCTGCGGGGCGATGTCGTAGAATGCCACCACCTGCTCGTCCTCATAGAGCTTCTTCGAGGGGATCTCCCCCGCTGCAATTTTGCAAAACAGACAATCTTCCATGGGAATCGCTCCTTCCTACTATCTATTATCAGGATGCTGCCGCATGCTGTCAAGCCTCTCCCCTTGGGAGAGGTGTCTGCGAAGCAGACGGAGAGGGCAAAGGCGCTGACAGGAGACCCAAAGCACAGCGATATTATCGCTCTGCCAAAGGCGCCCGCCTATCGCGCCGCAGCGGCTCTTGGGCCACAGGCTTGCCCTCTCAGTCACCTGCGGTGACAGCTCTCCCAAAGGGAGAGCCTTCTGCGCACAGCTCCTACGTCCTAAAATCAGCCCAGCTGCTTCTCCACGATGCCCTTGACCGCAGCCAGAGCCTCGTCGATCTTGGTCTCTTCCTTCAGGCCGGCCATAGCGAAGTCGGGCTTGCCGCCGCCCTTGCCGCCTGCGATGGCAGAGATCTCCTTGACCAGATTGCCTGCCTTGAGGCCCTTTTCCTGGGCCAGCTTATTGACGGTGACAGCCATGGTGATCTTATCGTCCGTCTTGCCGACCAGAACCGCCACGCAGGGGTTCACGGCCTTATCGCGGATGGAGTCGCACATACCGCGCAGGGTGTCGCCGGAGGTGCCGGTGAAGTATGCAGAAGCGATCTTCACGCCGCCGACTTCCTCGGCATTGTCGAACAGGCTGCTCACCTTGGAGGCGGCGACCTTGGCCTTGATCTCCTCCAGCTCCTTGCTCATGGCCTTGTTCTCGGCCATGACGGCCTCGGCACGGATGGGCAGAGAGGTGATGTTGTTGGCCTTCAGGGTGTTGGCCACGGTGTGCAGCATTGCCTCCTGCAGGTTTGCACGGATGAGCAGGTTGCGGCCGGTGACGGCCTCGATGCGGCGGATGCCGGCGGCGACGGAGGACTCGCTGACGATCTTGAAGCCGCCGATCTGGGCGGTGTTCTTGACGTGGGTGCCGCCGCAGAACTCAGTGGACCAGCCCTCGATGTCAACCACGCGGACGACCTTGCCGTACTTCTCGCCGAAGAGGGCCATTGCGCCCAGCTTCTTGGCCTCCTCGATGGGCATCTCCTTGACGGTGACGTTCATCGACTCGTAGATCTTATCGTTGACGATCTTCTGCACCCGGGCCAGCTCCTCGGGGGTGACTGCGCTGAAGTGGGTGAAGTCGAAGTGGGTGATCTCGGCGTCCTGATAAGAGCCTGCCTGATGGACATGGTCGCCCAGAACCTCGCGCAGAGCAGCCTGCAGCAGGTGGGTGGCGGTGTGGTTGCGGGCGATGGCCATACGGTATTCCTTATCCACGCAGGCGGTCAGGTGGTCGCCGACATGGACGATGCCGCTTTCGAGGGTGCAGGTGTGGACGTAGTAGCCCTTGGGGGTCTTCTTGACGTCCTGCACCCGCAGCACACACTCAGGGCCGGTGATGACGCCGTGGTCTGCGGCCTGACCGCCCATCTCAGCGTAGAAGGGAGTCTTGTCCAGAACCACCAGCACGCCTTCCTTGGCCTGCTCGTCGGTGGCGATGGCATCGGTCAGGGTCTCCTCGTCGCTCAGAGCCACGACGACGCTGTCGCTCTTGAGGCTGTCGTAGCCCACGAACTCGGTGAGGTCAGCGGTCAGAGCGCCGAACAGGTCCTCGCTCCAGCCGGAGATGTTCTTCTTGAGGCGCTCGGCACGGGCACGCTCCTTCTGCTTGGTCATCTCGGCGTGGAAGCCCTCCTCGTCGATCTCGATGCCCTGCTCGGCGGCGATCTCCTTGGTCAGGTCGAGGGGGAAGCCGAAGGTGTCGTTCAGCTTGAAGACGTCCAGACCCTTCAGCAGGTGCTGGTGAGCCTTCTCCAGACCGTCGATCATGTTGTTCAGGATGTTCATGCCGGCATCGATGGTGCGGGCAAAGTTTGCCTCCTCGGTGCCGATGACCTTCTTGATATAGGCGTCGTGCTCACGCAGCTCGGGGTAAGCGGACTCGCTGGACTGGATGACCGTCTCCACCAGCTCCACGAGGAAGGGGCGGCTGATCCCCAGCATCCGGCCATGGCGGGCAGCGCGGCGGAGCAGACGGCGCAGCACATAGCCGCGGCCCTCGTTGGAGGGCAGGATGCCGTCGGACACCATGAAGGTGCAGCTGCGGATGTGGTCGGTGATGACACGGATGGAGATATCGTCCTTGGCATTTTCGCCATAGGTCTTGTTTGCGATGTGCTCCACATGGTGCAGCACGCTCTGCACGGTGTCCACCTCGAACAGGTTGCCCACGTTCTGCATCACGCAGGCCAGACGCTCCAAGCCCATGCCGGTATCGATGTTGGGGCGTGCCAGACGCTCGTAGTGGCCCTTGCCGTCGGCATCGAACTGACTGAACACCAGATTCCAGATCTCCATATAGCGGTCGCAGTCGCAGCCCACGCCGCAGGTCGGCTTGCCGCAGCCGTACTCGGGGCCGCGGTCGAAATAGATCTCAGAGCAGGGGCCGCAGGGGCCGGAGCCGTGCTCCCAGAAGTTGTCCTCCTTGCCCAGACGGACCATGTGGTCGGGGGCGACGCCCACCTTCTTGGTCCAGATGTCGTAAGCCTCGTCGTCCTCCTTGTAGACCGAGATGTGGAGCTTGTCCTTCGGGATGGCCATCCACTCGTCGCTGGTCAGGAACTCCCAAGCCCAGGGAATGACCTCCTCCTTAAAGTAGTCCTGGAAGGAGAAGTTGCCCAGCATCTCGAAGAAGGTGCCGTGGCGGGCGGTGATGCCCACGCGCTCGATGTCAGGGGTGCGGATGCACTTCTGGCAGGTGGTCACGCGGTGGCGCGGGGGCTCCTGCTCGCCGGTGAAGAACGGCTTCATCGGCGCCATACCGGAGTTGATGAGCAGCAGCGACGCGTCGTTCTGCGGGATCAGGGAAAAGCTGGGCAGGCGCAGATGGCCTTTTGTCTCAAAAAAGTGCAGGAACATTTCCCGCAGCTCATTGAGACCGTAATACTTGGGCTGAGACATGGTTGGTTTCTCCTTTTATTGTAAAATTTACTGTTGTTCGTTCTGTGTTTTCAGATAAGCGCTCAATTCCGCGAGCTCACGGTCGAGATTTTTATAGAACTGCGTGACGTGCCATCCGTCGCAGAGCGCGTGGTTGATGCTGTCTCTTATACACATCTGACGCTGCCGACGATCTTACGCGTGGAGATCTCGG
>ENA-OZFV01000830-OZFV01000830.1-human-gut-metagenome-genome-assembly--contig:-NODE-830-length-11900-cov-6.922668_pt1 | contig 11900 bp, 9 predicted proteins | sample MGYA00245110_ERZ653645 | MGnify/ENA primary metagenome ERZ653645 (study PRJEB26926, sample SAMN06165144) | human gut metagenome | biome: ENVO:00009003; feature: ENVO:2100002; material: ENVO:00002003... | reverse complement strand
TACGTACAGGTCGTTATTAAACGACGGTTGTGATTCCGATGCATCCGTTCTTTGTTGACGCATCTGCCGGTGGGTTGGCAAGTCGGACGCACCTGCCGGTACGTCCCTACATTCTGCATCGCGGAAACATCCTGTATCGCGGAAAACGCACCAACGCGGGCAACGTCATCCCGGATTCACGCACCTGTCCTTACCCCGATACACCAAAGAAAAGCGACGGAATAACGACCACCCGTCGTTCTTCCGTCGCTTTATCAAAAGAGCATAAATCCTGCTCTCACAGCAGTTTATTCAGCATTATCATACCCCATTCCCGCATCCCTGCCGGCATGGGGTACGCAATATCTGTTCAAAATTACTTGCCGGCCTGCTCCAGCTTTAGCGTCATCGTGCACTGGTCGCACACTTCCGACGGACCGAAATACTGGATAGGACCAGGATAAACGAAGCAGGTCTTCTCGGCCCACTCTTCGCGGTGAGCGGCAAACTCCTGGAAGGGAGCACCGTCCAGACGCACCAGCGCCTTCTTGATTACCGGCTTCATTTCTCCGTGACGACGCTCCATGTTCATCATCATCGTGATAGGCACACCACCGGCAATCCACTGTTCAGCAGGTGCCGTCGTGTTCTTGACGATGGCCATGTAGCCGGTCTTGCCGTTGGCTACCAGCTGAGCGGCACTCGTACCGAGCGCGTAGCAGTAGTCTGCGTCATAGTTGGAAGGAGCTGCGCAACGGCCTTCATAGCCGAAGAAGTGGTGCTGGGCAGCGAACTTACCGGTATACTTGCCCTCCTTCTTCCACTGCTGCAACTTCTTGCTTACCATTTCAGACAGCAGTTTTTCAGTTTCAATCAGAGAAACCTGAACGTTTCCGTGCGGGTCACGCTCCATCGTCAACTGACGGGCTACGCCTTCGGGCAAACTTTCGTAGATGGCAGCGTTCTCGGCAGAAAGCTTCTTCAGAATCCATTCACGCTGTTCTTCGGGAGCCACGGTAGCAGCCTCGGCAGTAGCCAGAAGGTCATTGAGCTGAGCAATCAGCTTCTTCACGGCCGGAATGAACTCGATGAGACCTTCCGGAATCAGCACCGTACCGAAGTTGTTGCCATTGGCAGCACGCTTGGCTACAACGCCGGCGATATAGGTTACGATGTCATCCAGCGTCATGTTCTTGGCTTCCACCTCTTCGCTCACGATGCACACGTTCGGCTGGCACTGCAGGGCGCACTCCAGTGCGATGTGGCTGGCAGAGCGACCCATCAGCTTGATGAAGTGCCAGTATTTGCGTGCAGAGTTGGCGTCACGCTGAATGTTACCGATAACTTCAGCATAAGTCTTGCAGGCGGTGTCGAAACCGAAGCTGGTTTCAATCTGGTCGTTCTTCAAGTCGCCGTCAATGGTCTTCGGACAACCGATAACCTGCACGCCATACTGCTTGGCGGCATAATATTCAGCCAGCACGCAAGCGTTGGTGTTGGAGTCGTCACCACCGATGATGACGATAGCCTTGATACCCAGCTGACGGATGATTTCCATACCGCTTTCAAACTGAGATACCTCTTCCAGCTTTGTACGTCCGGAACCGATCATGTCGAAACCGCCGGTATTGCGGTATTCATCGATGATTTCGTCGGTCAGTTCGATATACTTGTGATCCACCAGTCCGCCAGGTCCCATCAGGAAACCGTAAAGACGGCTGGCCGGATTCTGACGCTTCAGTCCGTCATAAAGTCCGCAGATTACGTTGTGGCCGCCGGGAGCCTGTCCGCCGGAAAGGATGATACCGATGTTCATGGCCTCGTAGGTCTTGGCTTCGTCGCAAGGTACGAATTCCACGAGCGGCATACCATAGGTATTGGGGAAGAGGGCTTTGATTTCTTCCTGATTCCCTACGCTCTGTGTAGGCTCACCTTCTTTGATACTTACATTACCGCGCAGTCCCAGGGGTAATTTGGGCTGATAGGCAGCGCGTGCAATCTGTAAAGCACTTTTTTCCATAATGATGATAAGATTATATTATAGTTATAACTATGGGATTTCCAGATGCAAAAATACTTTTTTTATGCGAGATGACCAACCCCGAATGCCGATTAATGCGGTCGGCAGTATGAAAATAACCGGCAACAATGAATTGCGGTGACAGATTGCGATGTACACTCAATACGCATCAGGTGCGACTTTTGCTCGTTTGTAAATATGGAGTAACTTAAAAATGCGAAACTCATCATTGCTGATATATGGTTTCCCCAAAAACATCATATATTCCATTTTTAAGATAGACTTTATAATCCATACTGATTCTATATGATTTATCTGCTTCAACTTCGAATTCAAATGGTGTCGAGATGATTACCGATGGAGCATAAGCTGTAATAATATGCTTGCCTGGAGATGTTCTTCGTTTGAGTGTGTACCCTTTTATGAAATTGCCAGAACCAATCTCTTTACCATCAAGCATAATCTTATATGTAGCATCAAACCAAGGTAATCTATGCTTTTTCTTATCAAGATGAATCTCTATTAATACAGCAGTGTCGAGTTCCCTTTGCTGAGTATAAATAATGAACCCTTCACGTAGCCATTGTGCAAATCGATATGCGGCACAAGTTGGACTCAATTTAGATGGAGAAGGAACAAGTTGCATGGCATGTTCTCGAATCTTACATGTGGATGGCGATGGTTTTCTTTCACATTTAAGTTTGCCGATACGCTCAACTCGTCTTACAATCTCAGTAGATAGCAGTTTTCGAGAAGGGCGAGAATAATTACCGACGAAACGTAAAGCCTGATAGACGTTGTCTACCTGGATATTTCGAGACTGCAACTGTTGCAATCCCCATTGAACAACTTCATAATTGTATCGAATACAAGCCGCATGAAGCAACGCCCTTTGTAAAACGGAGGCCCCTACGTATTTGACTGCTACATCATCGGCGTCATACTCCATTTGTTTTGCCAATTGCGAATAGACTTTATTAATACGATTGCAAAACCATATAGTAAAATAAGTGAATAATAGTAACTGTACTTTCAACTGTTGTTGCCATGTGCTCTCTTTCTTCATTTCTTTTGTGGAAACAAACGATAGGGAAAACTGTCCTACTGTGTAAACAGATAAAGAACTTTTCATCTCAGCCTGTACATAGTGCCCGAATTCATGGTACAGCACAGCTCTAATCTCGTCATCATCCATTTGTGTAAGGAAGCCCATACCAATTACCAGATTACGTTTCGGTTCAAACAGGAGATTCCGCAATTGCGGCTGAATAAAAACAGCCGCAGTCGCATCAGGTGAAATATACACCTGCTCTATTGGTAATAAATGTAAATTGTTTGTAACTTCATTTATAATGGCAAATAATGCAGGATATTCCTGCGCTTCAATTGAACGAAAATGAGACGGGAGTTTCGCTCTGAAACGGAAAGCTTTGGCAATTTCCCAAAGCAACCAACATCCGGCCAAAGATAATATAGTAAGTTGGATAGGCAAATCATGCTCACCATAATTCCGTATTATATAATACCCGAACCATATTGAAGATATTGCCACAAAAACAAAACAACAACAGCCGACTATATACATCATAATCGACTTACTGATCTGATTAGTTAGTTGATTATTTTTTTGATAACCAATCATACTATTACAGTTTCTTAAAAAGCAGGTAAATTTTGGAAAAGCAAAGAAACCTGTAAAATTAATTTAACAGAAGTTCTATTCGTCTTAGAATTGAACCTGAAAGCAACTCTTTTCTGATGACGTCTTTGCGAGTGCGTCTCGAAACATTCCTAATTAATAGGGCCACCTTTTTAATATCTTTCTCGTTTATGATATCAATAAAGAGGCCACCTGTACTTCTCGCTAATTGTCGCAACTCTTCTTTATGAGGTTTCGCGTTTTTGGTTACATAGATAGAATCCGCATCTTTAACCTTGACAGAGTCCTTCATTGAGTTGATGCACACTATATCAACCCTTATACCTTGATGATTTAGTATGTCAATAGTCGTTTGTTGTGACACGTGACTACCATTATCACTGCCATCAGTTAGCAGAATGATATTCTTGTAGCGACGCTCTTTGTTTAAGGCGATAGACAGGCAGAGGTCATACAGAGCAGTACCATCTTTTTGGGGGTTAGCAATAGTGTCGAATATGGTACTCATCCTTGGAAGATTGATGGGTTTGTCTATATTCCTGGCAAACGGAAATACGGTTATACTGTCTTTTTGTGATAACTTTCTGAGAATTTCTTTAGCTACTTCTAATCGTGAAAGTTTGAAATCAATACTTCTGCTCATACTTCCAGAGAGGTCTAACCCATACACGATACCCTCAATATTTTGAACATCATTGCCGTCTGCTGTATTCTGTTTGTTCCCGTATTGCCCTGTTACTTGGATATCTAATGCCTCAGTACTTCTTGTGCATGAGACATCAGTAAGCCTGGTGCCAAAAAAAGCGTCAAAAATGTCAATGGACTTGTCCCAATGCTTTATATCATATATGCTAGGCGGGATAGTTATTTTACCTGTTTTCAAAGGGTGTAACCAATAAGCGCCGATAGTAAGCGAATAGCATTCCCAATCTCCTATAGAATCCTTTTCCAAATTGACTTCTGAAATATCCACATCTTTGCAAATGCAATAATCCGGTAATGAGCGATGGATGAGTGATAATTCTGATAGTTCATATCCACGCAAATAGAGTTTGGTCGTTACGAGTATAGAGTCGTTGATGTCAATACATGCCTTATCAACTGAGGTAATAAGGAACAGACTATCTTGAGAAACATATTCCTTATCTGAAATATGTTGTACATGAAAATTTTTCTTGCAGACAATAGTTTTACTTGGCACCGAATAGTATTCCTTGCCATTCTTTCTCTCAATTACAAATGAGGGAATTGTGATAACACCCTCGCATTTCGCTAACAATACATAAGTATATGTACAGGAAAACGTTTTTGTTAACTTACCATTGGACGGAACAAACAAAGATTTACTCGACTTGTATGGTCCCGTAATTATTTCTACCCCAGCCTCGGCAAAAGGAGGTTGTATTGAAACCGAAAAGATGCTATCTACGGGAATAGACACCGCGTACTTTAACGTATCACCAACAGAGATGGTATCGCTACACATAATAGTTGCTACTCCCAAGCATTTTTGAGCCATTATTGTTGATGGAATTAAACAAAACAAAAAGCTCAAACAGAATAATATTTTATTTTTCATCTAACTCAGTAATATTAGTTTCATCATCTTCATCGTCGGCATTCTTATCTCCCAAGAAACCAGCCATTGCTAACGGTTCATCTAATGGACGTATTGAAGCTGATGCAACCAAAACATTCTCCCATGATGGCAATTCGATAACATTAGCTTTGTGAAATTCATTCATAGCCTGACGTGACACACTTAAAACCTCAAGCGTATCAATATCCATGGCCGTATCAACCTTTGCTGATTCTTGATCTGAAAGCATTCCTTCAAGATAAGCAGCTAATTCTTCATCTGATATTTTATTGAACTGTTTCATATACCTCAACTTTTTTATTAAACAATGTCGTTGCGCGCAAGGCAACCATAAAAAACTCTTCAAAGACCACATCAGACATATTGAATAATACAGCCCTACGTTCCTTAGAGATTGCCTTACCGTCAAGGACCTGACCAAGTAATTCGAAATGGCTAATTTGATTTGTATTATTTTCCATATCCCATAACGTTCATCTGCTTTTGTAAATTTTTTCTAATTCGGTTGTAGCGGGTATAAATATAACCGGCAAATTGAGCATCTGTCTTTGCATCAGTACTCAAACTTTCATCTTTCGCCATTACAAGTTTTGCCTCATCAAGAATATCTCCGGGCTTCTCCCCATCTATAAGAATACGTTGGACCAAGAATCTATCAAAAGGCTGCATTTCCTTTATAATCTTATAGAAATCTTCCATAAAGAAAGCATCTTCGCTCCCATCATCTTGTATTTTCTTAACAAAGTCAATATTTTCATCCAATGACAATAGTTCTTTGTCTCGTTTATGCTGGAAATATCGAGATGCAATAATCGTCACATACGAATTTAACGAACAAGTGTATTTGAATATCCGCAACTTGTGCCAATCATCAGCCGAGAGGAATTCATAAAATTCCCCAATAAGTTCCTCTGGAGTATATTTATACTGACAAAAGTATTGCCCGATATATATCAACATCGGTTTACATCGCACAAAGAAGAAATCCTTAATTATGCGGTGGTCGCCATTGATTAGTTTTTCTACAACTCGTTGATCTGTCATATTGATTTAAGCCTTGGTTACAAAGTGGTTAATTTCATCGTTATTTCGAAACATCCGTTCTTTGTGGATGCATCCGCCGGCGAGTTGACACATCGGACGCACCTGCCGGTACGTCCCTACATCTTCGCAGCCCCATGTAAATGAAACGACGGCCTTTATTTCGACACACCTGTTCTTGGTTGTTCCTATTGAACAGGTGAAAATGGTTGCGATGTAGGGACGTACCGATTCAGGTGCGTCCGACGTTTATTCAACGTGCAGGTGTTTCCAGATACGTACAGGTCGTTATTAAACGACGGTTGTGATTCCGATGCATCCGTTCTTTGTGGATGCATCCGCCGGTGGGTTGACACATCGGACGCACCTGCCGGTACGTCCCTACATCCTGCATCGCGGAAAACGTTGCCACCCATCGCGGAAACGCACCTGCGTGAATGCGAACTCAACTGCGGCTGATTTGCAGGCCTTTGGTCGAGAGCTTCATCTCCACAAAACGTGCGGAATCCGTCAGCGGATACTGCAGCAGGGTTTCCCGGATTCTGACGGCGGCTTCCGGATCCTTCGCCACCATATACAGATAACCGCCACCGCCGGCACCCGGCAGTTTATATCCGGCACACAGGTCGTCGATGCGGCGGCACAGTTCGGCAATGACCGGCGGCTCCGTCCCGGCGTCGAGCCGTTTGTTCATGCTCCACGTCTTGCGCAGCAGTTTCCCGTATCCGGCAAAATCACCCCGCTGTATGACGTCATACATTTCCAGCGCATGCTGTTTCATGTCCGCCAGCAGACCCAGGTTTGTCGTCTGGTTCAGGAACATGCTTCGCACGATTTCCGCCAGAATATTTTTCGCCGTCCGTGTCACTCCCGTATAGTACAACAAATGGCAGGAGCGGTATTCCGGTTGTTTGAAGAAGGTATCCGGCAACCAGCGCACCACCGGTGTCTGCTCAAAACCACTCTTGGTCTGCAGCAGTTTCAGGCCGTGCAGGATACCGCCATACTGGTCCTGCCATCCGCCTCCCGTGGTCAGCAGCTGTTCCAGCACCAGCGTCCGGTTGCCCACTTCCGTCTTGTCCCAGTTCAGTCCGCAGAAATCCGACAGGGCGCCCAGCACCGTTGCCGCCAGGATGGAACTGGTTCCCAGTCCCGAACCGGCCGGAATGGCCGAAAGCAGCGTGATTTCGATGCCGCAGCCGAAGGCCGCCAGCTGTTCACGCAGCGACCCGTACTTTTCGGCGGAGAAGACAGGCAGGAAGCCGCAGAGGGCCAGCGCCGCCTTCGGTATGGAGAAGGGCGACCCCACCTTGTTGAACTGTTCCAGTTCCTCATACGTATCTATTACCTCCATCGCGCCGAGGTCGATGGAACGGCAGATGACTTTCAGTTTCTTCGACGGCTTCACATACACCTGCAGCGGCTGCTGTCCGTTCAGCTCGATGGCCATATTGATGACGTCTCCCCCTTCGCACAGGCAGAAGGGCGGCGTGTCCGTCCATCCTCCCGCCAGGTCGATGCGCACGGCGCTTCGACCCCACACAATCTGGTCGCGGCATACGCTCAGGTGCGGCGTCTGCGGGTCCTTCCAGGCCGGTGCCGTCAGTCCCTCGCGCAGCAACGCAAAGGCCCGTTCCTCCTCCGCCGTGCCGTCCTCGCCGTTCAGCGTAAGCAGACGGGAGCGGAACATGGCGTCCCTCACCCGCAGCATCAGCGAATCGTCGTCGCCCGGACGTTCCGGCAGTGCCAGTCCGTATTCTTTGAACATGCGTGCCGTAGCATCCAGGTTCACCTGGTAGAACACGCTCTTGTGATAATTCCGTGCCATGTGCTCCAGATTCTCCTTTCTGAAGTTCCGGCGCTGTTTTTCCAGTCGCGACAGGTTGGCCCGCGTCGCTATTTCGTCTGCCGAGAGGCGTGGCGCCGCCAGCCAGGCGTCGCGCAGTTCCGCATCCGGAGCCGCCGCCAGCATCCATTTCAGCAGACGTTCCGCCTCCGCCAGGTCGCGGCATACGGGAAACAGCCGTGCCGTCTGCAGGTCGCCGTTCCCCTCGATGTCTTCCGGTCTCAGTCCGCGCCGTTCCAGCCATTCCAGCACCGGGCAGCCCAGCAGTTTCACCGCCGGGTCGCTCAGCGGTCCCCTGAAGGCATCTTCATATCCGTAGGGGCGCACCGCCAGTCCCTCGCCGTCGCAGGGCACCAGGTCTACACACTGCCCCCGCTCCAGTTTGAGCACCCAGTCGTTCTCCGGCACTCCCGTCACCACATTCTGTTGCGTCAGTTGCCATCCGCGGCCCACGTGCGCGTTCTCCAGCCAGATGTTTTCGTTGGTTTCCGTGAGCAGCGTTTCCACCCGTGCGTTTTGCGTGAATACCGACGGCTGCTGCTTCACCTTCTTCTGCAGGATTTTCCGCTGGTCCTTCACCAGGTTTTGCAGCGCCAGCGTCGACGACAGCAGTTCCGGTGTCGTTCCGAAGTGGTAGAATTCCCCGCCCGGCAGCGGCAGCACCGCCACACGCAGCCGGTTGATTTCCTCGTCCTTCAGGCGCGGATGTTCACCCATGGCGCCGCCGAATTCGCTGTAGAGGTCATAGGCCACCCGCTCCCCCTTTTCGTTGTAGGAGCGCCGGCGCAACACCTCCACCGCCTTGTCGTTCAGCAGCCAGATGCCGATGTCCATCAGCGAGAGGTGCGTCTTCATCAGTTCCCCCAGCTGCGTCACCGAAGGCTTCTGCAGCACGAAGTCCAGCGTTTCCGGTTTTTTCCGGTCCATGAGAAACACCCCGTGGTTCTTCGCCAGCGTCGGTTCCGCCCACAGTCCGTAGCACACCACGTCCGCTTCCGGTATCGGCTGTAGCCGTTCCGTGGCCCGGATGTACACATCCCCGCTGGCGATAAGCGTATGCATCGAAGCCGGCGCCGTCGCCATTATTTTGCGGTACAGCGGCAGCTGCAGGTCCAGCAGGTTCTGGTCCAGCTGCTGTCCGCGTGCCCACCGGAACACCGGCACCGGCAGCAGCACCTTACCGCAGGCCGCATACGCCGGCAACCGCCGGCTCTGCCCTCCCGCATGCAGCAGGATACGCTGTTCCTGTGCCAGCCAGGCACCGAAGTCCTCCACGTCGCCGGCACACTGTTCCAGCAGCCAGGTGGTTCCCCCGCCGCTTCCTAATTTTTGGTCTACTGGGTCGGACGTACAGAAAAAAAGTTCTTTGGAATAATCCGTTATCTGATGAAATTGGCCCACCACATTTGGGGGCAATGAGAGTAGATATTTCATGCCGGTTGAATTTGTCACAAAGGTAAGCAATTCTGCCTGCACCACCAAACAAAGACAGGGATTACCGTATCGGGTACGTGATATAAGGATTGCGGTAAGGCGTTGCGATGTAGGGACGTACCGATGAGGTGCGTCCGACGTTTATTCAACGTACGGGTATTTCCAAATACGTGCAGGTCGTTATTAAACGACGGTTGTGATTCCGACGCATCCGCACGTTTTGGTATGCATCCCATTGAACAGGTGAAAATGGTTGCGATGTAGGGACGTACCGATGAGGTGCGTCCGACGTTTATTCAACGTGCGGGTATTTCCAAATACGTACAGGTCGTTATTAAACGACGGTTATTAATTGGGTTGTATTCATTGAACGGGTGAAATCCTGCATCGCGGGAAACATCCCCGGCGCGGATATGGGGGCGGTGGTGGTGATGGGGATATATCCGTTCATTGTGGATACATCCGCCGGTGGGTTGAAACAACGGACGCACCTGGCCGGTACGTCCCTACATCCCGCATCACGGAAACGCACCGACGCGGGTATTGGGGAGGTGGTGATTCCGATACATCCGTTCTTTATGGAAATATCCGCCGGCGGGTTGAAACAACGGACGCACCTGGCCGGTACGTCCCTACATCACGCATCGCGGAAAACATTGCCGCATATCTACGCAAAGGACGCGCCCGTCAGGCACGTCCCCGTCTCCCGTCTGTCGGAAAAATCTTTTCCGCCGGCGTATTATTTCCCCAGAGGCTGTATGCTCCGTCTCAACCCCTTTGAAATCTCCACCAGATCATATCCCGGTTCCTCCGCCCGGATATGCTTTTCATATTGCTTGTATTTCCGCATGGCATACACCTTCGAGCGGTCAAACGTCAGGCGCGACATCTCCCCTTGCGTCTTCCCCTTCATCGTCGAATCCATTTCCTCCTCCGTGAAATAATCGCTCAGCTCGATGTCCCCTATCATGGTCGTCTCCAGAAACGTCAGATGCTTCTGCCTGCTGTCCGTGTAATACCCCACAAACATGTGGCCGGGTCCCTGCACCAGCACCGGGGTGATGTTGATGGCCCGCAGCAGCGAGGCAAACAGCACACTGCCGTCCACACAGTTGATTTGCGAAGAATTCAGCGCATCCTCCAGCGTACGTACCCGCTGCGAATACACCACATTGCTCGACAGACTCGAATACGACACCGAACTGTATTTGAATCCCCTCCGCTGCAGCACGTTCCAGAGCGCATACACCTGGCGGTCCACCATGGCGCTGTCCCCCTGGTAGCCCAGGAAGCGGCGCACGATGCGCGTGTTCAGCGCCTCCCGCAGGATAGGGTCAATCATCGGACTTTCCTCATTCACATACGCCGCATAAAACTGCTTGGTGCTGTGAAACCGCGTTCCGTTCTCCAGCACCTCCCGGTAGCCGATCAGGCATTCGTTGATGCTTCTCACGCTGAACGTACGCACCTTCTGGCCCCACGGTTGCCCGTTCACCTCCACCGTAGCCACCACGCTGATGGGTTCCGCCTGCGCGTTGTTGCGCAGCGCCTCATAGCGCCACAGCACGTCCGGGAAGATGAGGTATTCCTCCCCCCGCCGTTCCAGCACAAATTCCGACACCGACCGCGCATAAAACGGCGTTTCCGCCAGTTCGATGCGCACCAGTGCATGGTGCCGCGGTGCCGTCAGCCGCACGGCGATGAGCGACTTCGGATTCCCCAGCGTGTTGCCTTTCGGCGGTTCAATGATGTTGGCCTCCGTCGCCGCCACCGACAGGATGGCCGACGGGAAGATATTCCCTCCCAACTGGTCCGTCACCTCAAAGTCGTGCGACATCGAAGGGAAGCGCAACAGGGTGGCGGTCACGCCGATGCCCGTGCAGACCAGCAGAATGGACCAGAGCCACAAACGGCGGCGTTTATAGGGCATCCGCCTCATGCGTTGCATCCAAGCCTGAACAGTTTTTTTCATAACCCACATTTCTTTCTGTTTCGACAAACAAAGGTAACGAATAATTCCCATCCGCCCAATGAGGAAAGGCCCGTAAAAAGTTCCGCATCGCGGAAAACGCATCCACCGACAGGAAACGGCGGCCGTTATTCCGACGCACCTGTTCTGGGTTGCCCCCATAGAACGGGCGAAAAGGATGGCGATGTAGGAACGTACCGACAGGTGCGTCCGCCCTTTATTAAATGTACAGGTATTTATTCAACGCCGGTTATTATCCCGATGCATCTGTACCTTGTGGTTATATCCGTTCTTTGTGGAAATATCCGCCGGCGGGTTGAAACAACGGACGCACCTGGCCGGTACGTCCCT
>ENA-OZFV01000802-OZFV01000802.1-human-gut-metagenome-genome-assembly--contig:-NODE-802-length-12329-cov-5.521835_pt1 | contig 12329 bp, 10 predicted proteins | sample MGYA00245110_ERZ653645 | MGnify/ENA primary metagenome ERZ653645 (study PRJEB26926, sample SAMN06165144) | human gut metagenome | biome: ENVO:00009003; feature: ENVO:2100002; material: ENVO:00002003... | reverse complement strand
GAGATGTAGCTCCGTCTCGTGGGCTCGGAGATGTGTATAAGAGACAGGTACGATGATTTTGGTTTTGGCACTCATGGGAAATCCTTTAAGATATCTTTTTTACTATAGTATTTTTAAGAAGGGAGATTTATGCAATGAAATTCACAAAAATGCATGGCTGCGGCAATGATTATATCTATGTGGACGGCGCACGGGAGATCATCCCTGCAGAACGCAAAAGTGAGGTTGTAAAGTTTTTGAGTGACCGTCATTTTGGAATCGGCGGGGATGGTGTAATTTTCATTAATCCAAGTGATGTGGCAGACTTCGAGATGGAAATGTACAACATGGATGGAAGCCGTTCCGAGATGTGTGGAAACGGAATCCGCTGTGTCGGAAAGTATGTGTACGACCATGGCCTTACCCGGAAAACCTCCCTGTCGATTGTGAGCTGTGGGAAGATCAAATATCTGGAGCTGACTGTTGAAGACGGAAGGGTTACGAAGGTGCGTGTCAATATGGGCTCTCCGGTTCTTGAAGCCGCAGAAATCCCGGTTGTGGCAAAACAGTCTCCTGTAGTTGACACACCGATCACAGTCGATGGAAGGGAATACCGCATGACCTGCGTTTCCATGGGAAATCCGCATGCAATTGTCTATGTGGACGAGATGATTGATGATGAGACAATGGCGAAGATCGGACCGTTATTTGAACATCATGAGTGTTTCCCGCGGAGAGTCAATACGGAATTTGTAAAGGTTCTTGACAGGGAGCGGGTACAGATGCGTGTGTGGGAGCGTGGAACTGGTGAAACGTTTGCCTGCGGGACCGGTGCCTGTGCCGTTACGGTTGCCAGTATCTTAAACGGACTGACGGAAGATGGCATTACGGTAGAGCTGTTGGGCGGTAACCTGGAAATCTTCTGGGACAGAAAAGAAAATGTTGTATATATGACCGGCCCTGCAACGACGGTATTTGAAGGTGAGATCGAGATCTGAATGGAAACGGACAGGAGAAGGGCAGATGAAACCAATCGCATATATTCATACGGATCTCCCGGAAAAATTCGGCATCCCAAGGCAGAGCGGTCTTGTGAAGGAGCTGAAGGGGAAAATTATTTTTGAACCGGAATATCGTTCCATGGATGCCGTTAAGGGGCTCGAAGGTTTCAATTACATCTGGCTTCTGTGGGAGTTTCAGGGAGTGGACCGGTCGCATTTTAATGCAACCGTACGTCCGCCGAGGCTCGGTGGAAATACCAGAGTGGGAGTTTTTGCAACGAGATCACCCTTCCGGCCCAATCCCATAGGCTTATCCTCGGTACACCTGGACGCAGTTAAGGAAACAGAAAAAGGGCCGGTGCTTGAGGTTTCCGGTGTGGACCTGCGGGACCGGACGCCAATTTATGACATCAAACCGTATCTGCCCTATGCAGACTGTCATCCGGACGCGTGGGATGGCTTTGCCAAAGAAGCAAAGGATTATCATGTGGAGGTTGTGATTCCGAAGGAATTTCTTGACCGGATTCCGGCGGACCGCCAGGAAGTACTGCAAAAGCTTCTTTCCCAGGATCCGCGTCCATCGTATCACAGGGATGAGAAAAGACAGTATGGACTGAGCTTTGCCGGACAGAATATTTCGTTTGTGGTAAACGAAGGAGTTCTTACGGTGACGGAGGTGTCATAGCGATTACGATGTCACATAAACGTAACGTAACAGCACTTTTATGATAAAAGCACTTGCAACTTCATGGGGCATATGTTATGATTGACTGGTAACTGAATAGCGCATAAATGCAATGATAAGGAATAGTAGTAAGGATCTGGAAAGCAGAGAACTGCCGGGTGGTGCGAGGCAGTCAGAAGTGAATTAGGAACTCACCTTTGAGCAGCCGGCTGAAGGAAGCACGACCAGTTAATCGGGCAGAAGCTTCTGTGTAGGTTCGGACGGAGTCTCCGCCGTAGAAAGGAGCAGGCATGTTAGTGCTGACGAGTGCACGAGGAATCGTGAAGTAGAGTGGTACCGCGTAGATTGAATTTACGTCTCTATGAAATCTCTCTGAGGGGGAGATTTCATAGGGACTTTTTGATGTGTGCAAAGGAAAAACAAAACAAATAAATCGAAATAAGAAAAGAGGAGAACAAATCATGGATGCAGTAAAGAAATATGGAAAAACGTACTTTTTACCGCCAACCCCGACCTATGACTGGGTGAAGAAGGACACGATTGAAAAGGCGCCGATCTGGTGCAGCGTGGATCTGCGTGACGGGAATCAGGCATTGATTGAGCCGATGAGTCTTGATGAAAAGCTGGAATTTTTCACCATGCTGGTAAAGATCGGATTCAAGGAAATTGAAGTGGGCTTCCCTGCCGCTTCTGACACCGAGTACCAGTTCGTCCGTGCTTTAATTGAGAAGAATATGATTCCGGATGATGTTACCATTCAGGTATTGACACAGGCCAGAGAGCACATCATTAAGAAGACCTTTGAGGCAGTAAAGGGAGCTCCGCATGCGATTGTACATCTGTACAATTCCACATCCCTGGCACAGCGGGAGCAGGTGTTTAAGAAATCCAAAGAAGAAGTAAAGCAGATTGCCATAGATGGTGCGAAGCTGTTAAAGGATATTGCAGATCATACCGATGGAAGCTTCTCCTTTGAATACAGCCCTGAGAGCTTCCACGGAACGGAAATGGAATATGCCCTGGAGGTATGTAATGCCGTTCTGGATGTATGGCAGCCGGCTCCGGAACACAAGGTGATTGTAAATCTTCCGACAACGGTACAGAATGCGATGCCGCATGTGTTTGCAACACAGGTGGAATATATGCATAAGAACCTCAAATATCGTGATGGCGTGGTATTGAGCGTTCATCCTCACAATGACAGAGGCTGCGGCATCTCCGATGCCGAGTTTGGTGTTCTGGCAGGTGCAGACCGTGTGGAAGGAACTCTGTTTGGAAACGGTGAAAGAACCGGTAATGTGGATATCGTAACGGTTGCAATGAATATGACCATTCACGGTGTGGAATCCGGACTGGATTTTGGCGATATCATGAAGATCCGTAAAACCTATGAGCGTCTTACCGGTATGCATGTGCATGAACGTACTCCCTATGCCGGAGATCTGGTATTTACTGCCTTCTCCGGATCCCATCAGGATGCGATTTCTAAAGGAATGGCATGGTGGGAGGAAGGAAAGAGTGGAGACAAGTGGACCGTTCCGTATCTGCCGGTTGATCCGAAGGATCTCGGACGTGAATACGAATCCGATGTCATCCGTATCAACAGCCAGTCCGGTAAGGGTGGCGTTGCATTTATCTTAAAGCAGAACTTTGGTATTGCCCTGCCACAGGATATGAGAGAAGAGGTTGGTTATCTTATTAAGGGTATTTCCGATGAGAAGCACAGTGAGCTGACGCCGGCTGATATCTTCGGAATTTTTGAGTCCCATTATGTTACGGTACGTGACAGGTTCGATATCACGGAATGCCATTTCGTACAAAAACCGGGTGACATTGAAGCTGCGGTTACCATTAAGACTGCGGATGGAACAGAAACCGTCAAGGCCTCCGGTAATGGACGTCTGGATGCAGTCAGCAAAGCATTGAAGCAGAGGTTTGGTATTGCTTATGTGCTTTCCGTATACGAAGAGCATGCAATTTCCATGGGATCCTCATCCAAGGCAGCCGCTTTCGTAGGCATCCAGCATGCAGATAAGATGTACTGGGGCGTTGGTATCAAGGACGATATTATCCAAAGTTCTATAGATGCGCTGGTATCTGCAGTAAATAAAATCCTGTAAGGGAACCTTTTGGAATACTTTCAAAATACTTTTGAAATACCATGCAATACCGTCTTGAAAAAACCTCCGGTATCGTGTACACTAAAAAAAGTAGTTTATAAGTTACAGTTCACACAGCAGCCAGACACTTGCTGTCAGGCTGCGTAAGAACATGATTTGAGTAGAGCACTTAGCGAGGTTATTTCGAACTTAGTGCGAACCATACAAGTTCACTTGGCAAACCGAAGGTGAGTCTAGTGAAGCTTGTTCAGGAGTGAGCAGGCTCCTTTTGCGAAGCAAAACTTCAAATGAGCCTGCGAATCGTTACTGGAACGAGGCACGAGTGAACAGTAACAACCAAGTAACTGAAATGTAATTAAGAAAACTGATATATTCAGGGAATTCACCTGTTTATATCAGTTTTCTTGTATTAAAAAATGTTCACAAAAACTTCATACTTATCTATTGACAATAGTTGCACATAGTGATAGATTAATGATTGTAGATATTAGCACTCTATTTAAGTGAGTGCTAACAATACAAAAACGATATGCAGAATCAGATAGGGATTTGCGATCGGGAAAGGATGGTCTGCATGGAACTAAGCGAAAGAAAAGTTAAAATCTTACAAGCTATTATCCGGAACTACTTAGAGACGGGAGAGCCTGTAGGAAGCCGTACGATTTCCAAGTACACAGACTTGAACTTAAGTTCAGCAACCATTCGTAATGAAATGTCAGATCTTGAGGAGATGGGATATATTTTACAGCCCCATACTTCCGCAGGACGTATCCCTTCTGATAAGGGATATCGCTTATATGTTGATACGATGATGGAGCAGAAGGATCGCGAGATCGAAGAAATGAAGGAAGTTATGGTTCAGAAGGAAGACAAGATGGATCAGCTTCTGAAGCAGGTAGCGAAGCTTCTTGCCGTAAATACCAATTATGCTTCCATGATCACGACCCCTACTATTCATACGAACAAGCTGAAATTTATCCAGCTGTCGAGAGTGGACGTGAATCAGCTTCTTGCCGTTGTGGTAGTTGAGGGTAATGTAATTAAGAATAACATCATCCATACTGCGGAAGAATTAGATGATGAGACGCTTCTTAAGCTGAATATTTTACTGAATACCCATTTGAATGGATTAGCCCTTGAAGAGATTAATCTGGGAATGATTTCTTCCCTGAAGCAGCAGGCAGGAATTCACAGTGAGATTGTGGCAGATGTGATTGATGCGATTGCGGAATCCATTCATGCAGAGGAGGATTTAGAGGTTTACACCAGCGGGGCTAATAATATTTTCAGGTATCCGGAGCTGGCGGATCAGCAGAAGGCAAGCAGCATTATCAATACCTTTGAAGAAAAGCAGCTGTTAACCGAGCTGGTACAGGAAAATCTTTCGGATGATAATAATACAGGAATCCAGGTTTATATCGGTGAAGAGACACCGATCCAGTCGATGAAGGACTGCAGCGTTGTTACTGCGACCTATGAGCTTGGAGAGGGAATGAGAGGAACGATCGGTATTATAGGACCGAAACGGATGGATTACGATAAGGTGATCGGAACGCTGAAAACCATTACCCATCAATTGGATGATTTATATAAGAAGAAAGAATAACAGGAATGTTTCATAGGAAGCTATGGGATATCACAGAAAGGGATGAGACAAATGGCAATAGATATTAAAGATGAATTTGATGAAAAGGCTGCAGAACAGCTGCAGGAAGAGATGGAACAGAATGAAATACAGCCGGATGCCGATACCGTAGAAACACAGGACGGTGAAGATCCAATCGCCGGTGATACAGAGGAAACCGGTGAAGAGGAGGAATCAAAAGAGGATGATAAGGCTGCAAAGAAATCAAAGAAGAGCAGATTTAAGGCAGATAAGAAACAGGATGCCCTGAATGAGAAGATAGCAGAACTGGAAGACAAGGTAAAACGTCAGATGGCAGAATTTGATAACTTCCGCAAGAGAACGGACAAAGAAAAGAATGCCATGTTTGAGACGGGAGCCAAGAGCGTGATCGAGAAGATCCTTCCGGTTGTGGACAATTTTGAAAGAGGTCTTGCTTCTATTCCGGAAGAAGAAAAGGGAACCCCCTTTGCCGAAGGAATGGAAATGATATATAAACAGCTGATCGGGGAATTGGAAAAGATGGATGTCAGACCAATCCCGGCTGTGGGTGAAGAATTTGATCCAAACCTTCACAATGCAGTGATGCAGGTGGAGAGTGATGAGTATGAATCCGGTGTGATTGCACAGGAGCTTCAGAAGGGATATACCTACAGGGACAGCGTAGTAAGACACAGTATGGTAGGAGTAGTGCCATAAATATCTGAAGCAGTTCAGATTTGTATTGAAGCTTGAAGTAAAAAGTAAACTGATATTAAAATAGGAGGACATAGTTATGAGTAAAATTATTGGTATTGACTTAGGTACAACAAACAGCTGTGTAGCCGTTATGGAAGGTGGTAAGCCCACCGTTATCGCCAACGCAGAAGGTGCAAGAACAACTCCTTCCGTAGTTGCATTTACAAAGACAGGAGAAAGATTAATTGGTGAGCCTGCAAAGCGTCAGGCAGTTACCAATGCAGAAAGAACCATCTCTTCCATTAAGAGAGATATGGGTACCGATCATGGACGGACTATTGATGGTAAGAAATATTCCCCGCAGCAGATTTCCGCAATGATTCTTCAGAAGCTGAAAGCAGATGCAGAAAGCTACTTGGGAGAAAAGGTTACCGAAGCAGTTATTACTGTTCCTGCATACTTCAATGACGCACAGCGTCAGGCAACCAAGGATGCCGGCAAGATCGCAGGTCTTGATGTAAAGCGTATCATTAACGAGCCTACCGCAGCAGCACTTGCATATGGTCTTGATAATGAGAAAGAACAGAAGATCATGGTATACGACTTAGGTGGTGGTACATTCGATGTTTCCATCATTGAAATCGGTGACGGCGTAATCGAAGTATTAGCTACAAACGGTGATACACACCTTGGTGGTGATGATTTTGATAATAAGCTGACCCAGTATATGATCGATGAATTTAAGAAAGCAGAAGGTGTTGACTTATCTAACGATAAGATGGCACTTCAGAGATTAAAGGAAGCAGCTGAAAAGGCTAAGAAGGAGCTTTCCTCCGCAACCACAACCAATATCAACCTTCCGTTCATTACTGCTACCGCAGAAGGACCGAAGCATTTTGATATGACTCTTACCAGAGCAAAATTTGATGAACTGACAAGTGACCTTGTAGAAAGAACAGCAATCCCTGTTCAGAATGCGATGAGAGATGCCGGTTTAACAAACGCAGACTTAGGCCAGGTATTACTGGTTGGTGGTTCTACACGTATTCCTGCTGTACAGGATAAGGTAAAACAGTTAACAGGCAAAGAACCCAGCAAGAGCCTGAACCCGGATGAATGTGTAGCACTTGGTGCTTCCATCCAGGGTGGTAAATTAGCAGGTGATGCAGGTGCAGGTGAAATCCTTCTTCTGGATGTAACTCCTCTTTCCCTGTCCATTGAGACCATGGGTGGTATTGCAACCAGACTGATCGAGAGAAATACAACCATCCCTACCAAGAAGAGTCAGATCTTCTCAACAGCAGCAGATAACCAGACAGCAGTTGACATCAACGTTGTACAGGGTGAAAGACAGTTCGCAAGAGATAACAAGTCCCTTGGACAGTTCCGTCTGGATGGTATCCCTCCGGCAATGAGAGGTGTTCCGCAGATCGAAGTTACTTTCGATATCGATGCAAACGGTATCGTTAATGTATCTGCTAAGGATCTTGGAACCGGTAAGGAGCAGCACATCACCATTACTGCAGGTTCTAATATGTCCGATGATGAAATTGATAAGGCAGTAAAGGAAGCTGCTGAATATGAAGCACAGGATAAGAAGAGAAAGGAAGCCATCGACACCAGAAATGATGCAGACTCCTTTGTATTCCAGACTGAAAAGGCTTTAAATGAAGTTGGAGATAAGATCGATGCTTCCCAGAAGTCTGAGGTAGAAGCTGATATCGCAGCCGTTAAGGCGGTTCTTGACAGAACAAAGGATCAGGAAATGTCTGACAGTGACATTGATGAATTAAAGGCTGCCAAGGAGAAGCTTACTAACAGTGCACAGGCTCTGTTCACGAAGATGTATGAGAACATGCAGCAGGCACAGGGGGCAGCTGGTCCTGACATGAGTGGTATGGGCGGTCAGGCAGGTCCTGATATGGGTGCCCAGAGCGGTCCTGCAGATGATGTAGTTGACGGCGACTACCGCGAGGTTTAAACGAAACACAGTGTGATTTCGCAGAAATCATAAAGAAATAAAGAAATAAAGAAATACAAAAAGATGTTACTTGCATGGACGGGGTATGCTGTCCATGCAGTAGCATCTTAATCTGGTTTAATGGAAAGGCAATAAAATCATGGCAGAGCAGAAGAGAGATTATTATGAAGTGCTCGGAATCAGCAAAACGGCTGATGATGCGGAAATCAAAAAGGCATATCGTGTACTGGCAAAGAAATATCATCCGGATATGAATCCCGGTGATGCGGAGGCAGAAAAGAAGTTTAAGGAAGCTTCGGAAGCATATGCCGTTTTAAGTGATCCGGAGAAGAGACGTCAGTATGACCAGTTTGGTCATGCGGCATTTGAAGGCGGCGGAGCTGGTGGCTTTGGTGGCTTTGATTTTAACAGTGCAGATTTTGGAGATATCTTTGGAGATATTTTTGGAGACTTCTTTGGAGGCGGAAGACGTCGTGGAGCGAATAATGGACCGATGAAGGGTGCCAATATCCGTACCAGCGTCAGAATTACCTTTGAAGAAGCTGTTTTTGGCGTGAGCAAAGAGATTGAGCTTACGTTAAAGGATGAATGTGCAACCTGCCACGGCACCGGTGCAAAGCCCGGGACGAGTCCGGAGACCTGTACGAAATGCGGTGGTAAAGGTCAGGTGGTATTTACCCAGCAGTCCTTCTTCGGAACGGTCCGTAATGTACAGAGCTGTCCGGAATGTAACGGAACAGGTAAAGTAATCAAAGAAAAATGTGCGGATTGTCACGGTACCGGTTATATTGCAAACCGTAAGAAAATTCAGGTATCGATTCCTGCCGGTATTGATAACGGACAGAGCGTCCGTATCCGGGACAAAGGTGAACCGGGAACAAACGGAGGGCCGAGAGGGGATCTGCTTGTGGAAGTGATTGTGGCACGTCACCCGATTTTCCAGAGACAGGATTACAACATTTTCTCTACGGTACCGATTTCTTTTGCAGTTGCAGCACTGGGCGGTGATGTCGTAGTGGATACCGTAGACGGTAAAGTGATTTATGAAGTAAAGCCCGGTACACAGACCGATACCAAGGTCCGCTTAAAGGGCAAGGGTGTACCCTCTCTTCGCAACAAGGAGGTTCGTGGTGACCACTATGTAACACTGGTTGTTCAGACACCGGAAAAGCTTTCCGGAGAGGCGAAGGAATTATTAAAACAGTTCGATGCGTTAACCGGAGACAGCTTAAATGCGGCTAAGAATATTGACGGTGAAAAGCAGGAAACCAGGAAAAAGAAGTTCTGGAAATAAATATAGAAATCATTCAGAGAAACAGGACTCTCTGCCATGTAGAAATTTCGGAAGAAATGTTCACATGGCAGGGAGTTTTCTGCTATAATTATGAAATGGTGTGTAACTGTTCAGTACCTTCACGGTTACGATAGCGTCAGAAATGGGAGAGAATCATTATGAATGTTGCACAGAAAATTATTGCAATTATGGGAGCATTCTATGTACTGATAGGTGGAGCAACTTCAATTGTATTTTTGTTTACTTTTTGGGGGACGCCGGGAGGTCTTGGATTTCTTGCCATTCCCATGCTGTTTGTCATACTGGGAATTGCCTTTATCATTGGCACTCTGATTCCGGAATTTAAAAAGAACAGTATTAAGAAGCACGGAGATGCATATAAAGCCAAGATCTATGGATATGTTGAGAATACATCCTATCGTGTAAACGGAAGATTTCCAATCAATGTGAAGGTACATTATTTTGATAAAAAAGGAATCGAACGGGAAGCAGTTCTGCCTGCCGGAATGTCAAAGGGCTCCGGGGAATATCCCATTGGAATGACGATGGATATTTATGAATATCGGGGGAAATACAGTTTTGATCCGAAATCGGTCCGGGACGAAATTCTCCCCGGGGAAGCAGAACTGATGGATGACAAACCGGTTGATCCGTCCCGGATTAAGATGACTGCAGTTTCCTGCAGAAGCTGCGGTGCCAGCTATCAGGCAGCAGCCGGATATACCGGACGATGTCCGTACTGTGGAAGCTATCAGAATGTCGGGGAAATTTAAAGGTGCGAAAATGAGAATTGCAGATAGAGTTAAAATAATACTGGAGCGTCTGGACGAACACTATGGAACAGATTACCGCTGTTCCCTTGATCATGACAGTGCATGGCAGTTATTAATTGCAACGATGCTGAGTGCACAGTGCACCGACGCCAGAGTTAATATCGTAACGAAGGAGCTGTTTGTGAAATATCCGGATGTGAATGCATTTGCAGATGCAGATCTGAAGGAGCTGGAACAGGACATTCATTCAACAGGCTTTTACCATAATAAGGCGAAGAATATCATTGCCTGCTGTCAGGCGCTTCGTGATAAATATGACGGTCAGGTGCCCCGCTCATTAGAGGATCTGACGTCACTTGCCGGTGTTGGACGTAAGACCGCCAACGTCATTCGTGGAAACATCTACCATGACCCCAGTATCGTTGTGGATACCCATGTGAAGCGGATTGTAAAGAAGCTTGGCATTACAAAAGAAACGGAACCTGAGAAGGTGGAATTTGATCTGATGAAGAAGCTGCCGAAGGATCACTGGATTCTCTGTAACATTCATCTGATTACCTTCGGACGCGAGATCTGTAAAGCACCGGCACCAAAATGCGAAGAGTGCTTTTTACGTGATGTGTGCGCAGATTACGAGGCGCGTATGAGAAAGCAGCGAAAAGTCAAACCACTGCAATAAAAAGCAGAGTATCTAGTGAAAGGATGCAACTGTGAAGGAATGAAACAGTTGCAAAAGGCTTATAAAACGAAGTGATTGGGAATTACACTGCCCTGGATTTAGAAACCACAGGCTTAAATCCAAAATATGATAAGATCATCGAAGTGGGTGCCGTGAAGGTACGGAATGGCGAGATCATCGACCGCTTTCAACAGCTGGTTTGCCCGGGCATCGCACTTCCGGAAAAGATTACCGGGCTTACCGGAATTACGCAGGAAGAGCTGCTGGAAGCGAAGGGGAGTGAAACGGTGATTCCACAGCTCCTTGATTTCCTGGAGGATGATGTGATTCTGGGACACAGTGTGATGTTTGACTATTCCTTTCTGAAAAAGGCAGCGGTGAACCAGAACCTGTGGAGGCCGGAGCAGTCCCATTTGGGACTTGATACCCTGAGGCTTTCCCGTATTTATCTGCCGGAGCTTCCAAGCAGAAGATTAACGGATCTGTGCCTGCATTATGGGATCAGGCATCAGGCACACCGGGCATTGGGAGATGCAGAAAGCACGGTACAGCTTTATTCGGTATTGTGTGAGGAATTCTGTGAAAATGCTTTAGGTGAAGCGGCTGCGAAGCAGACACGGGAAGAACGTGAGAAGACCTTTGCTCCGTTCCCGCTTATCTATAAGATAAAAAGAGAGTCTCCGATCCGCCCACAGCAAAAACAAAAGTTATATTCTTTGCTTGAACAGCATAAAATAATACCGGACTATGATGTGGAAAAGCTGACCCGGAATGAGGCCAGCCGTCTGATAGACCGGATTTATTTTATTTACGGGCATTCTACATAGCTCCCGATGGATCCATGGAATCTGTCCTACTGCGAACCGGCACCGGTATCCGTGTCAGAGATCGGCCTGGGACAGGCAGCTTCAAGAAAGGTAAGGATCCTGGTCCTGCTTAAAGAATGAAGCTGTTGTGCCACGGGAAGAAGTCCGGCAATTTGGTCTTCTGCTGAGTACTCCTTATAGATGCGGACTAAAAGCTCATAGGAGGCATAAATATCTGTATGCGTATCTATAGCAAATTCGAGCAGAACACGGGCCGCCTGCGGCTGTCCTTCTTTATATAGAAGCGCTGCCCAGCTTTGCAGGGTACATACAAGAGTGGTATACCGCTGATCGTAGAGAGACAGCAGATCAATATTCGGAGCGCCATATTCGAGCTTCAGATCGGTATTGGAAAATCCGGTCAGATTCACAACCGGTTCCTTTGCAAGGTCACGGATTGTCTGCTCATATTCCATAATTTGTTCGTTTTGAGGCATCAGGCCAAAGGGAAAGGTTTCGACCGGGATGGTAATATAGTTAAGGCCGTCAAGGGATTTACGCCGGGTGCTGTTGGCGGCATGCTCACGATCCCAGAAAGCCTCATAGTCTTTTGCTTCCATATTCCGGTGCTTGTGGATTTCGTATCCGAGCCAGATACAGAATACAATAAAACTTGCAAAAAAATAGAATCTCATATATAATCCTTTCA
>ENA-OZFV01000799-OZFV01000799.1-human-gut-metagenome-genome-assembly--contig:-NODE-799-length-12348-cov-4.774750_pt1 | contig 12348 bp, 11 predicted proteins | sample MGYA00245110_ERZ653645 | MGnify/ENA primary metagenome ERZ653645 (study PRJEB26926, sample SAMN06165144) | human gut metagenome | biome: ENVO:00009003; feature: ENVO:2100002; material: ENVO:00002003... | reverse complement strand
AAAGCAAGAATCCTGTCATAAATCGCTGCCCAATCGAAGAAAGGATGCCCATTATCATGGAAAAAAATATCGCTGTCATCTGGGGCGACTGCTCCAGCCCCGAGATCGTGAAGCAGACCCTCCGCGTTCTCGATAAGGTGGCCGAGAAGTACGGCCACACCTTCCACTACACCGACGCCGCAATGGGCGGCGAGGCCATCGACAAGTACGGCGACCCGCTGCCTCAGCACGAGCTGGACAAATGCCTTGCGGCAGACAGCGTTCTTCTGGGCGCAGTGGGCGGCCCCAAGTGGGAGGGCCTGCCCGGCGAGCAGCGCCCCGAAAAGGGTCTGCTCCGCCTCCGCGCCGGGATGGGCCTCTACTCCAACAACCGCCCGGCAAAGATCTGGCCTCAGCTGGCCCCGGCCAGCCCCCTCAAGCCCGAGATCGTGGCCAAGGGCATCGACTTCATCATCGTGCGTGAGCTGATCGGCGGCGTCTACTTCGGCAAGCACGAGACCTATACGCTGGAGAACGGCGAGAAGCAGGCCGTGGACTCCATGCCCTACTCGGAGCACGAGATCGAGCGCATCGGCCGCATCGGCTTCGAGACGGCGATGAAGCGCCGCAAGAAGCTCTGCTGCGTGGACAAGGCCAACGTGCTGGACACCAGCCGCCTCTGGCGTGCCGTCATGCACCGCCTGCAGGCCGAGTATCCCGAGGTGGAGTACAGCGAGATGTTCGTGGACAACTGCGCGATGCAGGTCGTGAAGGACCCCAGCCAGTTTGACGTCATCGTCACCGAGAATATGTTCGGCGACATCATCTCCGACGAGGCTTCGATGATCACCGGCTCCATCGGTATGATCCCCTCGTCCAGTCTGGGCGACGGCACCCGGGGTCTGTATGAGCCGATCCACGGCTCTGCTCCCGACATCGCGGGCAAGGACATCGTCAACCCCACCGCCTGCATCCTCTCCGCCGCCATGATGCTGCGGTACTCCTTCGGCATGACCGAGGAGGCCGACGCCATCGAGAGCGCGGTGAACAAGGTGCTGGACAAGGGCCTGCGCACCGCCGATAATATGAGCGAGGGCTGCACCTGCCTCGGCTGTACCGCAATGGGCGATGCCATCCTCGCGGAGATTTGAAGCCAGAGCAGGCAATGTACGAGCGCCGCAGACGGCAGAGTGCAATAGGCCGTTCCGGCAGGCACTGTTTTTATCGCAAGGCAAGAAATTAGTGCAACATTCAAACAGCATATTTGCGATATGCAATTCAACGCTGTTGCTGTTGCATTAAAAAGTTGAATTGCTATGAAACTTGCGATAAAATAAAATGCGCCGCCGCCTCTCACGATTTTGTGGGAGGCGGCGGCTTTTTGTATCCCGGAGATAAAAAGTATGTCTTATAATTTTAACAAAATGCCGAAATCGAAAAAATAGGGTGGATAATATTGACGAAAGTTGCCCCAAAATGTATTATTGTGATATGGGGGCAGAACGCTTCCTAAATTATAAGGAGGAATTTTTTATGATGTTGCGGTTCAGAAAAATGATGGCAGTCCTGTTGGCGGCGGCGCTGACACTGACGATGCTTACTGCCTGCGGCGGCGGTGGCAGCGGAAGAGCAAGTGTCGATGCGAAAGTCAAGCTGACCGAGAGCGTGAATGAAACCTTAAAGAAGGATGGATATACAGAGATTCTTAAATACGATGCAAAAATAGATGAAACTGCATACCTCTACCGTGTCTACCGTGAAAATAGTGATGTCAGGGGCATAAATAATGATTGGAAGGACAAGAATGTCAATCGTAGGCTGTTCAAAGTAGATGTTCTGGAAGCTGAAAAAGCGGACAGTGCAAGTAGAATTGCCAAAGAAATAGAGCCTACTTTGACAAATATGAAAGACTACGAGTGGAGCATCGGATACTGCGTAGAATCTAAGGAGAATAGCAAAAAAGAGGTAGTAAGCAGAGAGTTTACGATTATTTTGGAGTGGAAAGAAGTTACTAAATAATAGACCCTGCATAAATTGAAGTAAGAATAGAACCGCCGTCTCTCATAGTTTCGTGGGAGGCGGCGGTTTTGTATTGTGATTTGCAGGATTTTGGTTATTCTGTAACTAATGCCAGCAATGGCAGGAAAAAGGCGCTGTGTCTAAAACGCAGGCGGCTGACTCCTTACCGGCACCTAAGCGCCGGGCAAGGCAGTTTTTCTTGAAGTTGCCACTCCCCGGATGCTCAAGGGCAGGAAGGGGGTGTGGTTCATGACGTTCTCCGATGTTGCAATTTTACTGACGCTTCTTGGCGGAGCAATTTTTGTTACATTTCAGATCACATGGACGATCGCACATGAGAACCATGACGATAAAAAACGCAAGAAAAAATGACCGCCTCACAGTTCCCCAACTTGGTCGGTCATTTTCTCTTGACTAATCTGGTAAGGAGCTAGTCGTTTTGCAGACACAGCGCCTTTCTATATGTAGTATAGTCAAATTTCTTTGGGTTGTCAAGCGGGGTCGGCATCCTGCGCAGACAAATACAATGTTTGCAAATTCCGCTTTCGGCCTTAAGGTGTGAAATAGATTCATTTGACAAATCAAATTATGTAAACTATACTAAGTCCTGTCTTTAACGATGAAAAAATACCCCGTGTGCCGGGATGGATAAAAAGAGATAGGATAGGAAAACCGATATGCTGACACTGGATAAGATCTACCACGCCGCCTTTGTCCTCAAGGATGTAGCACGCAAGACAGACCTCATCGAAGCCCCCAAGCTCTCGAAGGACTGCCAGCTCTACCTCAAGACCGAGAACCTGCAGGTGACCGGCAGCTTCAAGGTGCGCGGCGCTTATTATAAGATCAGCCAGCTCTCCAAGGAGGAGAGCGACAAGGGCGTCATCGCCTGCTCGGCAGGCAACCACGCACAGGGCGTGGCGCTGGCCGCTACCCGACGGGGCATCCGGAGCATCGTCTGTATGCCGGACGGCGCACCCATTATGAAGGTGGAGAACACCAAGAACCTCGGCGCGGAGGTCTGCCTCGTGCCCGGCACCTATGACGATGCCCACGACAAGGCTGTCGAGCTGCAGGAAGAGACGGGCATGACCTTCATCCACCCCTACGATGACGAGCAGGTCATCGCCGGTCAGGGCACCATCGGCCTCGAGATCCTCGACCAGCTGCCCGATGTGGATGCCGTCATCGTGCCTGTGGGCGGCGGCGGACTCATCTCCGGCGTGGCCTTCGCCATCAAGAGCCTCAAGCCGGAGGTCAAGGTCTACGGTGTGCAGGCCGAGGGCGCACCCAGTATGTACCGCTCCCTCCACGAGCACAAATACCAGACCCTTTCTGCCGTCTCCACCTTTGCGGACGGCATTCAGGTCAAGACCCCCGGTGAGCTGACCTACAAGCTCTGCGAGGAGTATGTGGACGACATCGTCACTGTCACCGAGGACGAGACCGCAGCGGCCATCCTCTCCCTGATGGAGAACCAGAAGCTGGTGGCCGAGGGCGCGGGGGCTGTGCCTGTGGCGGCGGCGCTCTTCCATAAGCTGCCCATCGAGGGCAAGAAGGTCGTCTGCCTCATCTCCGGCGGCAACATCGACGTGAACATCCTCAACCGCGTCATCACCCGCGGCCTCGTCATGAGCGGCCGCAAGGCCAACCTGACCATCGCGCTGGAGGATAAGCCCGGCCAGCTGCAGCAGGTGGCCAACATCGTCTCCCGCTGCGGCAGCAACGTGGTGTCCGTCCTCCACGACGGCTCCGACCCCAATATGCCCATCTCCAGCTGCTTCCTCAAGCTGACCCTTGAGACCCGCGACAATGCCCAGATCGAGCAGATCCGGCAGGAGCTTGCCAAGGCGGGCTTCCAGCTGGTGGCAGAGCGAGTATAACGAATCAGAAGACACAGAAAAGCCGCCCGGATGGGCGGCTTTTCTGCGGTTTGTCAGCCGATGATCTCGTACTGGAAATATTCGCACTTGAGCTTGCTGCCTACGTCGATCTCCGGCGGCAGGAGCGCCAGCGCCACCGGGTTCAGCTCGTCGCTCTCGATGTCGGTGCGGCGCAGGTTGACGTAATCGCCGTCAAAGCTGACGACTTCATAATACCAAGGCCCCATAGGTGAACTCCCTCTCTCGTGTCAGGTGTCGTTTTCTTTTTCCTGTTTCCGCCAGTGGTAGTACGGCCCGAGGATGCAGACCGCCGAAAGGATCATCACGGCGAGGAGGATGCTGGTGACGGTCGGGTCGTCGGAGAAAAAGCAGAACAGCACCTGTACGCCGCCTACGATGAGTTCCAGCACGCCCAGAAGCCGCTGCCAGAGGCGGCGGCCCTCTTCGCTGGACGATTCCAGCCGCCGCGCCAGCACGCCGGGCAGCTGGACGCGGAGAACGTCTGCAATGCCCCAGACGAGGAAGATAACGCCGATGACAAGATGGTGCACCATAAGCCGCGCTCCTTTCTGCGCTGTGCGCTGAACAGAAAAAACTTTTACACAGCAAGTATACCATATCCGCCGTCCCCCGGCAAGGATGGGGAACGGGCGGAATAGAATAGAAAGTTTTTGCGGAAGCCCCGGCGGCTCTTGTGGAATCCGGAAAAATATGCTATACTATTCTCTACTGATGCGCCATCGCCAAGCGGTAAGGCAGGGGACTTTGACTCCCCCATCGTAGGTTCGACTCCTGCTGGCGCAACTGTATGAAAAAGCCCCCGGATGCATTGCTTTCAGCGCATCCGGGGGCTTTTTATCGTATCTTACAGGATGTCGATGTACTCACCGGCCAGAGCCTTGTTCATGCTGCGGACGGCGCAGAACTTGCCGCACATGGAGCAGGTGTCGCTGTGGTCATCCTCGGGCAGGCGGGCGTCACGGATGGCCTTTGCGGTCTCGGGGTCGAGGGCACAGGCGAACTGTGCGTCCCAGTCCAGCACACGGCGGGCGTCGCCCATCTTGTCGTCGATATCCCGGGCGTGGGGGATGCCCTTGGCGATGTCGGCGGCGTGGGCGGCGATCTTGGAGGCCACGATGCCCTGCTTGACGTCGTCCACGTTGGGCAGAGCCAGATGCTCGGCGGGGGTAACATAGCACAGGAAAGCCGCACCGCTCATGGCTGCGACAGCGCCGCCGATAGCAGCGGTGATGTGGTCATAACCGGGGGCGATGTCGGTGACGATGGGGCCGAGGACATAGAAGGGCGCGCCCATGCAGATGGTCTTCTGGATCTCCATGTTGGCGGCAACCTGATTCAGGGGCACATGGCCCGGGCCTTCCACCATGACCTGAACATTGTGTGCCCAAGCCCGCTTGGTCAGCTCGCCCAGACGGACCAGCTCTTCGATCTGGCAGACGTCGGTGGCGTCGGCGAGGCAGCCGGGACGGCAGGCGTCGCCCAGAGAGATGGTGACATCGTGCTCCTCGCAGATGTCGAGGATCTCGTCGAAGTGCTCGTAGAAGGGATTTTCATTGCCGGTCATACACATCCATGCAAAGACCAGAGAGCCGCCGCGGCTGACGATGTTCATCTTCCGCTTGTGCTTGCGGATCTGCTCGATGGTCTTGCGGGTGATGCCGCAGTGGAGGGTGACGAAGTCCACGCCGTCCTCTGCGTGCAGACGCACCACGTCGATGAAGTCCTGCGCGGTCAGGGTGGCGAGGTCGCGCTGGTAGTGGATGACCGAGTCATACACCGGCACGGTGCCGATCATGACAGGGCACTCGTGGGTCAGCTTCTGGCGGAAGGGCTGGGTGTTGCCGTGGCTGGACAGGTCCATGATGGCCTCTGCGCCCATGTTGACCGCGCTCATGACCTTCTGCATCTCGATGCTGTAGTCCTTGCAGTCGCGGGAGACGCCGAGGTTGACGTTGATCTTGGTGCGAAGCATGGAGCCGATGCCCTCGGGGTCGAGGCAGGTGTGATGCTTGTTGGCCGGGATGGCTACCTTGCCCTCGGCGACCAGCTGGCGGATCTCCTCGACGGTGCGGTACTCCTTTTTGGCGACCGTCTCCATCTGGGGCGTGACGATGCCCTTGCGTGCGGCATCCATCTGTGTGGTGTAAGTCTGCATGGTTCAAATCCTCCGAAAATACGCTCTTTATTTATCCTGTACAGCGTCTGGGACGCCGTGCATCCAGTTTTCGACCCCTGTGCCGCCCAAGGTGTGGTCCAGCGGGCCGGAGCCTTGGCCCAAGTCGAGCTGAGCGTTCAGCGCGTCGGTCAGATAGGCCTTGGCCCGGGCGATGGAGTCCGCCAGCCCGAAGCCCTTGGCGAGGTTTGCCGCGATGGCGCTGGACAGGGTGCAGCCGGTGCCGTGGGTGTTGGGGTTATCGACCCGCTGCCCCGGGAACCAGAGCAGCTGCCCGTCCCGAAGCGCCAGAAGGTCGTCGGCGTCGGTGTCGCTGTGGCCGCCCTTCAGCAGGACGTTGCAGCCATAGCGGTCGGCGATGGTCTGCGCGGCGCGTACCATGTCATCGCGGCTATGGATGGCCATTTCGGCCAGAACTTCTGCCTCGTGGCGGTTGGGAGTGATAAGCGCCGAGAGGGGGAACAGCTCCCGGCAGAGGGTGCGCACAGCGTCCGAGGCGATGAGGTCAGAGCCGGAGGTGGCTACCATCACGGGGTCTACGACGATGTTCTCCGCCTTGTAGAAGCGGAGGCGCTCGGCGATGGTCTCGATGAGCGGGGCCGAGGACACCATCCCGATCTTGACCGCGCAGGGGCGGATGTCGGTGAAGACAGCGTCGATCTGCTGGGCCAGAAACGCGGGGCTGACCTCATAGATGCCGGACACGCCGGTGGTGTTCTGGGCCGTCAGGGCGGTGATGGCGCTCATGGCGAAGACACCGTTCATGGTCATGGCCTTGAGGTCGGCCTGAATGCCGGCGCCGCCGCTGGAATCGCTGCCCGCGATGGTAAGTGCAGTTTTCATGGGTTTGCTCCTTTATCGCAAGTCAAGAAATTCGTGCAACATTCAAACAGCATATTTGCGATATGCAATTCAACGCTGTTGCTGTTGCATTAAAAAGTTGAATTGCTATAGATGATCTGTTCCGCCAGCGCCTTCAACTCTCGGCACTCGGCTTCGATGTCCTCGGCGCCGAAGATGGCGCTCACGAGGGCCACGCCGTCTGCGCCAGAGCCTTTCAGCTGGAGGATGTTGTCCTTATGGATGCCGCCGATGGCGACGACCGGCACATCCACAGCGTCGCATATTTTTTTCAGTTCGCCCTCGGGCAGGACGTCCACATCCGTCTTGGTGTGGGTGGAAAAGGCTGCGCCGACGCCGAGATAATCCGCGCCGTGGGCCACGGCCAGCCGGGCCTCCTCCACCGAGTGGGCCGACACGCCAAGGAGCATACCGGGGCCGACTTTGGCCCGGACATCGGCTGCGGCCATGTCCTCCTGCCCGACGTGGATGCCGTCCGCATGGCACTGGATGGCGATGTCCACGTTATCGTTGATGATGAAGGGGACACCATAGCTGCGGCAGAGGGCCGAAAGCTCCATGGCTTCCTGTAAAAATGCTGCGTCGTCCAGCTCTTTTTCCCGCAGCTGGACGCAGGTGACGCCGCCCTTCAGCGCATCCTCCACCTGCTGGCGGAGGGTCTCGCGGCCCGTCCATGCCCGGTCGGTGACGGCGTAGAGAAGCATGGTGTGTTTATCGCATTTCATAGCGTGCTCCTTCCTCGAGCTGCTCGGGGGTCATGTTGTAGATGGCGTCGATGATATAATTGCGGTAGGTGGCGCTGCCGTCCAGCTTCGTAAGGCGGCTGTGGGCCACTTCACCCGCAAGGCCCATGGCGCAGACAGCCGCAGCAGCAGCCTCCAAGGGCCTGTCGGGGTTGGCGGCGCAGAAGGCCGCCGTCAGGGCCGAGAGCTGACAGCCGGTGCCGGTGACGGCGCTCATCATGGGGTGGCCGTTGCGGATGCAGAACGCCCGCTGGCCGTCGGCTACGATGTCGATGGCCCCGGTGACGGCGATGACTGCCCCAGTGCGGGCCGCGAAGGACTTGGCGAAGGCCACGGCCCGGTCCAGAGTCTCTTCCGTGATCTTGTCGGATGCGTCGGCGTCCACGCCCTTGGTGGTGCCGCTGCCCACCGCCAGTGTCCGCATCTCGGAGATGTTGCCCCGGATGACGGTAGGCTTTACCTCCCGCAGCAGCCGCAGGGCCGTCTCGGTGCGGAGATGGGACGCTCCCGCACCCACCGGGTCCAGTACGACGGGCCGGCCCAGCCGGTGGGCGGTGTGGCCCGCCAGAAGCATGGAGGGGATGGTGCGGCTGTTCAGAGTGCCGATGTTCAGGTTCAGCCCGGCACACAGAGAGGTGATGTCCTCTACCTCGGCGGCATCGTCCGCCATGATGGGGGACGCGCCGCAGGCCAGCACCATGTTGGCGCAGTCATTGACGGTCACGTAGTTGGTGATGTTATGGACGAGGGGGCTTCGGGCCCGGACGTTGGCGAAGATGCTCTGGAACATGGGTCGTGTTACTCCTTCCGCTCAGCTCAGGCTGGCCTGCATGGCGCGGAGGGCGCCTGCACGGGAAAGTGCGGCCAGCAGCACGCCTGCGATGACCGCGCCGCCTGCGGTAGAGACGAGGAAGGGCACGATGTAGGCGTAGAAGGCGATGTCACCGGCGCTCTTGCCCATCAGCAGGATGGCGACGGGATAGGCGCACAGACCGCCGAGGATGGAGGTGCCGAACACCTCGCCCACGAGGGTGGGCAGCAGCTTCTTCGTCTTGTGGAAGACGAGGCCGCAGAGCAGCGCGCCGAACATACTGCCCGGGAAAGCCATCAGGCTGCCCAGACCCAGCAGGTTGCGCAGCAGGGAGGCCACGAAGGCTACGCCCACGCCATAGTAAGGCCCCAGCAGGACGGCACAGAGGATGTTGACCATGTGCTGGACGGGGGCGCATTTGCTGCCGAAAACGGGGAAGGAGAAGACGCTGCCCACGACGGCGAGGGCGCAGAACATACCGGCCAGCGCCAGCTTTTTTGCAGAGTAGTGTTTCATGATGAGTGCTCCTTTTCAATAAAAATATCATGCGGGAGCAGACAGACCGCCGCCCCCGCACACGAACAGAACCGGCACCCGCGCAGATGCCAGAAACGGAAGAAGCGGTCGAGGCTCATTGGCCTCCTCTCACGCCGGAACACGGCTTCCCATCGCAACATATAACCCAGACTCAGGGCGCTCCCCCTCAGCCGGTAACACGAGAAGCCGTTTTCTAAGCGCTGCACGCCGCCTGAGCGGCCTTTTTGCCCGCTTACGAAAACAGCTTCTAACAAAAAACAGGAGACGCCCTCTGCGGCGTCTCCTGTAAAAATCCATAAGCAGCGTTATGACTTCCTACGGCGGCATTATCCGCATCAGGTGCAGAGGCTGTCCAAAGACAGCCTCCAAGGGTCGAAGTTCGAGAACTTCCTCTCAGCCTGCGTTTACAAGCTCCCCTGTATTTGTTTGTCGGGAGTATTCTACACCCATCGGGGAGAAAATGCAAGGGTTTTCTTTTTTCGCCGCCTGTTTTGTGGTATACTGAGGAAAAGCCCACGCGCAGAACAGCGGGCAGAAAAAGGAGATATGGCTTATGGGTCTTGTCAAAGCGGCATTGGGTGCAGCATCTGGGGTGATGGGCGACCAGTGGAAGGAATACTTTTATTGCAGCGCTCTCCCGGCGGAGGTGCTGGCCGTCAAGGGACAAAAGAAGGTCTCCGGGCGCTCTTCGAACCGTCACGGCACCGAGAACGTCATCACCGATGGCTCCATCGTGGCGGTGGCCGAGGGCCAGTGCGCCCTCATCGTGGAGCAGGGCAAGGTGGTGGACCTCTGCGCCGAGGCGGGCGAGTACACCTACAACACCGGCACCCAGCCCTCTCTGCTGAGCAAGGGTCTGGCCAAGAACATCGACGAGGTCTTTGCGGAGATCGGCAAGCGGTTCAGCTTCGGCGGTCAGGCCGCCACCGACCAGCGCATCTACTACATCAACACCAAGGAGCTGATGGGCAACAAGTACGGCACCCCCAGCCCGGTGCCCTTCCGTGTGGTGGACCAGCGGGCAGGCATCGACATCGACGTGAGCATCCGGTGCTTCGGCGAGTACAGCTACCGCATCGTCAACCCCATCCTGTTTTACACCAACGTCTGCGGAAATGTGGAAAATGAGTACACCCGCGACGCCCTCGAGGGCCAGATGCGCACCGAGATGATGACGGCGCTGCAGCCTGCGTTCGCCCGCATCAGTGAGATGGGCATCCGCTATTCGTCCCTGCCCGGCCACACCGCCGAGCTGGCCGAGGCCCTGAATCAGGAGCTTTCCGAAAAGTGGAGCAAGCTGCGCGGCATCGAGATCGTCTCCTTCGGCGTTTCCAGCGTGAAGGCGAACGAGGAAGACGAGCAGATGATCAAGGAGCTGCAGCGCAGCGCCGCCTTCATGGACCCCACCCGCGCTGCCGCCCATATGGTGGGCGCACAGGCCTCGGCCATGCAGGCTGCGGCGTCGAACACCTCCGCCGGCCCGGCCATGGCCTTTATGGGGATGAATCAGGCCGCAGCCGCCGGGGGCATCAACACACAGGCCCTCTACCAGATGGGCGCACAGCAGCCTGCTCCCGCCCCTGCCGCCCCGGCAGCGGGCAGCTGGAGCTGCTCCTGCGGACAGACCGGCAATACCGGCAAGTTCTGCACCGCCTGCGGCAAGCCCCGCCCCGAGGCGGGCTGGGTATGCAGCTGCGGCACACACAACACCGGCAAATTCTGCTCGGAGTGCGGCAGGCCCCGCCCGGCGGCCAAGTGCCCGAACTGCGGTTGGACGCCCGCCGACCCCACGAACCCGCCGAAGTTCTGCCCCGAGTGCGGCAAGCCCTTCGGCGCCTGAAAGGGGGGCCTGAACGATGGCAGAAAACACCACGAATTACCAGTGCCCGGCCTGTACCGGCCCGCTGCGGTTCGACAGCGCCAGCGGCAAGCTCTGCTGTGATTACTGTGGCTCGACCTACGATGTCGCACAGGTAGAGGCCCTCTACGGCGAGAAGCAGACACAGGCCGACAAGGCCGCCGAAGCAGCCGAAAAGGCTGCGGCCAATGGCCCGGTCTGGGGAGAGCAGGAGGCCGGAGGCCTCAGCAGCCGCACCTGCACCTCCTGCGGCGCAGAGCTGGTCTGCGGCCCCGAGACAGCAGCCACCACCTGCCCCTACTGCGGCAACCCCACCGTGCTGGGCGGACAGCTTTCCGGCAAGCTCAAGCCGGAGTACATCATCCCCTTCAAGATGGACAGGAAGACGGCCATCGAGAACCTGAAGAAGTATTATAAGGGCAAGGCCTTCCTCCCCAAAGCCTTCAAGGACGGAAACCACATCGAGGAGATCCAGGGCGTCTATGTGCCCTTCTGGCTCTACGATGGCCGGATGGAAGCCCGGGGTGCTTACAAAGCCGAGATCAGCGAGAGCCACCGCGAGGGCGACTATGTCGTCACCACCACCAAGCACTTTGATGTGGCCCGCGTAGGCGATGCGGACTTCGTCCGGGTGCCGGTGGACGGCTCCAGCAAGATGCCGGACACCCACATGGACGCCATCGAACCCTTCGACTACAGCGCCCTCAAGCCCTTCTCCACGGCCTACCTGCCCGGCTTTCTGGCCGACCGGTATGACGAGGACGACAAGAAGTGTGCCGCCCGTGCTCTGGGCCGGATGAAGCACAGCGCCGAAGCGGCCCTCCACGGGACGCTGGGCGGCTACACCAGCATCCAGACCCTCTCGGAGCAGATCGACCCGCGGACCCTCGAGCCGCACTACGCCCTGCTGCCGGTCTGGATGCTCCACACCCGCTGGAAGGAGCAGGACTTCCTCTTTGCCATGAACGGCCAGACCGGCAGGCTGGTGGGTGACCTGCCCACGGATATGGGACGTTTCTGGACGATCTTCGCCGCCGTGGCGGCGCCGGTGGCGGCCATTACCGCCGCCATCATGATGCTGGTATAAGGGAGGCGGCGCAATGAAAAAGAGAATTTCTACGTTCCTGCTGGCTCTGCTGGCAGCACTGACGCTGACCGTCCCCGCATGGGCGGAGACCCAGCCCGGCGACGCCCTGATCTACGACACGGAGAGCCTGCTCACCGACGGCGAGCGCCAGCAGCTGGAATCTCTGGCCGACCAGATCACTTGGCAGTACGACTGCGCGGTGTACGTGGTTACCATCTACGACTACGAGCAGTACGCCGACGGCGTCTACGAGGCCGCCTGCACCATCTACAACGACTACGACTTCGGCATCGGCGAGGACCGTGACGGCGTGCTGCTGCTCCTGAGCCTGTCTCTTATACACATCTCCGAGCCCACGAGACGGAGCTACATCTCG
>ENA-OZFV01000795-OZFV01000795.1-human-gut-metagenome-genome-assembly--contig:-NODE-795-length-12440-cov-4.371336_pt1 | contig 12440 bp, 9 predicted proteins | sample MGYA00245110_ERZ653645 | MGnify/ENA primary metagenome ERZ653645 (study PRJEB26926, sample SAMN06165144) | human gut metagenome | biome: ENVO:00009003; feature: ENVO:2100002; material: ENVO:00002003... | reverse complement strand
GCTCGGAGATGTGTATAAGAGACAGGTACTCCATAGCTTGTTCTACGGCACGAGCTCCGGGAAAAGCGGGGAGCAAAGAAGGGTGTATATTAATAATCTTACCGTCGTAACGCGATAACAATGTATCCGAAATAATCCGCATATACCCGGCCAAACAAACCAAATCCACCCCGTTCTCATCGAGAAAATCGGCAATGACGGTCTCCATTTCGACCTTAGAAGCAAAAGACTTAGGGTCGAAAGTGAAAGACTTCACACCATGACGTGAAGCTCGTTCTACGACACGAGCCGAAGGTTTATCGCAAACCAAAGCCACTGTTTCGGCCGGGATCTTACCCTGCTCGCAAGCAGTCACAATCGCTTCAAAATTACTGCCGGTTCCACTGGCAAATACGGCAAGACGCTTTTTTCGGGACATAAATTCTTTTTTAGAATGGGAACAACAAAGGTAAAATAAAAATCATAACTATCCCCATAATAATCTGTAAAGGCAAACCCACCTTTACATAATCCATGAAAGTATACTGACCGGCAGGCATAACCAGCGCATTGGGTGGCGTAGAAAACGGAGAAGCGAAACACATGCTCGCCCCCACGGCAACAGCGAATAAAAACGGATAAGGACTCACTCCGATCTGTAATGCGGATTGCATGGCGATAGGAGCCAATAAAACGGCTGTTGCCGTGTTACTGATGAACATCGTCATCAATGAAGTCGTAAAATAGATACCAGCCATTAAAGCCAAAGGCCCATAACCGCCCAAGCCGCTAACCAAACTATTCGATATATATTCCGATGCCCCTGTTTTTTCCAAAGCCAACGACATGGGAAGCATGGCGGCGATAAGAACGACACTCTCCCAGTTAATTGTTTTATAGGCTGCCTCCACATTCCTGAAACAACCGGTCAATACCATAAGTATCGCAGCAATCATCACAGCCGTAACCGGAGCCACTGGTATAGAATCGAACACCATCATAAGAATCATTAAAAGCATAATCGCAGCAGCGACCGGAGCTTTATAATCGAGAGTAACTTTCGCGGCTTCGCTCAACGGCTGGCCGAGTACCACCCAATCGGAATCTTCCGAACTCAGCCGAGCTATATCCTTCCATGTACCTTGCACGAGCAAAACATCGCCCGACAACATCTTCACATCTTTCAAATCATGCAATATATAATCGTTCTTTCTCCTTATGCCCAATACATTGACATTGAATTTTTCCCGAAATCCCGAATCTCCGACCGTCTGTTTCAACAAACGTGACGAGGGCATCAAGACAATCTCGGCGATACCTATGTCATAGAAAGCCAAATCGGAAGTTAAGTTACCCTTGCCGTCTTCGATAGTATGGGCATCCAATAATACCAAAGAAAATCGAGAAACAAACTCCCTCACTTTTTCGAAATCGCCATTCACATATAACACATCGCCGGAACGTAATACAGTACCCGGATCGGCCAATTTCTGATTGACCGTTTTCAACAACCGGGACTGCGACGAAACAGAGCGCCGTACCTCCAATATATTCAAATGATATTGTTCCTGCGAAGGCAACAGGAATACAAACACGATTTTAACGAACTGGATTTGTTGGCTGAACAATGGGGGGCTACAGTGGAAGATCTGCAGCATCTCATTAAAGACTTTAACTTGTTTGTCATAACGGAGGACGGATATTTCCGATGCCTGTATCTGGATGAGGTGATGGGTTATCAGAATAAGCTTTCGGAGCAACGTGCCGCCGCCGGTAGCAAAGGCGGAAGAAGCAGCAAGAAAAAGACTGTGCAGACAGCTGAAAAAGTAATCACTTCTACTGTCCTCACGGCAGCGGATAAAGAAGCGAATGACGATGCAGGCAATAAGGAAAACAACACGGAAAACAATGCGGAAAACAGTGTAAAATGCATGAAAAACACGATTGAAAAAAGTGATGATGAAAATGTAACCGAAAATACACTGCAATGTATTGATAATGAATGTGTTAATGGGGATTTGCAAGCAAGCTTTAAGCAAAACTTTATAAGAGAAGAAAAGAATAGAGAAGAGAAGAAAAACAACAGTAACAAAGAAAAAGAAATAACTGTTGTTGCTGTTGTTGAACTCTTCAAAAACATAGGATTTGCACCTCGACAGAAACGCTATATCAATGAGATTTTCCCTATCCGGGTTCGGGCGGATACACCACGCACGATTCCGGATTTGGAAGAAAGAGGAGTTGGACCGCCCATGGATAAATGCATATCGTATCTTTGTTGAATGCTATTTGCCCCCCAGGTACGCGCCGTTAATCACGGAAGATATGGATCTTTCACGTGTAAGATGCTATATCTTACAGCTGTAAGATTATAAATCTTTCACCTTCATCGTCTGGACATTGCGAAAGAGTTCAGCCGGTCTGTGCGTGGTGGAATATAACCGTCTGCCGCTTGTTTTCACGAATACCGTCTGGGGTATCTCAAGAAGATGCTCAGCAGGGCAAATATCCCGATGGCTACCGGATAGTACAAGTATTCGATAATGCTCAAAGGAGACAGGGAAGCCAGTTTGGCAGCAATCAGCATTTGTGCTCCGTAAGGGATGATTCCCTGGATGACACACGAGAAAGTATCCAGAATACTTGCACTCTTGCGTTTGTCCACCCTGTAGCGGGTAGCGATATCGTTGGCAAGCGGTCCCACTGTGATGATGGCTATCGTATTGTTGGCTGTGCAGAAATTGGCGATGCTCACCAAAGCCGCGATGCAAAGTTCGGCTCCGCGTTTGCTGTTGACGTGTTTGGTCAGTTTTTGGATGATATAGTCCACTCCGCCATTAAAACGGATCAGTTCCAGCATACCGCCTGCCATCAAGGTGATGATGATGAGCTCACCCATCCCGGTGATCCCTGTGCCCATGGAGCCGAGCCAGTCGAACAGGCCGATGCTCCCCGTGAACAGGCCGATCACTCCCGTTGTGGCGATGCCCAGTATCAGTACGAGTGCCACATTCATACCTGCTATGGCGGTTCCCAACACAACCAGGTAGGGGAGGATTTTGATCCATTCCACCGACTGGATGTCGTGGGTGGTCATCACGTCCATCCCTCTGAAAATATAGTAGCCGAAAACCATCAGAGCGGCCGGAAGGGCTATCATGAAGTTTACCCGGAACTTGTCACGCATGGCGCATCCCTGGGTACGGGTGGCGGCGATGGTGGTATCCGAGATGAATGAAAGGTTGTCGCCGAAGAAGGCTCCTCCCACCACGATACCTGTCATGAAGGCCAGGTTCATGTCGGTTTTCTCTGCGATGCCTGCTGCCACGGGAACTAGTGCCACGATGGTTCCTACCGAGGTTCCGATGGAGAGTGAGATGAAACAGGCAGCCAGGAAGATGCCTGCCAGCAGCAGATTGTCCGGCAGCAGGAGAAGCGTAAGGTTGACGGTCGCGTCAATGGCCCCGATATCTTTGGCACTTTGGGCGAATGCGCCTGCCAGGATGAAAATCCAGATCATCAGCATGATGTTCTTGTTGGCTGCGCCGATGGAATATTGCAGCATTCGCTCATTCAGGCTCAGGCCTTTGGTGATGCATACCGCATAGACCGAGGATACCATGAAAGCAATCGTGATGGGGACTTTATAGAAGTCGTTTACAATGATGGAAGTCACCAGATACAGGCATAGAAATACCAGCAGTGGACTGAGTGCCCATAGACTGGGCTTATTGGTTATTGGAGTTAATTTTTCACCGTTCATGAATTTGTATTTTATAAAATGAGGTGCAAAGTTACAAAAAGACTTGCTGTATAACAATATATGGGGGAAAAAGGTCACAGCCCCACCTTCGTAACAGGGAAGGCAGGGCTGTAAGGGTATTGGGAAAGTTGGGGATAAAATTGGATTATAGTGTCACGCCTGTCTTGAAGATGGCGATTTCACGATAATTCTTCTTTTCATTGTTTACCGGTTCTCCGCTGGCAACACGGATGATATAGTCTATAAAGCGTTCGCAGGTCTTTTCCATCGGTTCGTTTTCTACGATGACTCCGGCATTGAAGTCAATCCATCCCGGTTTGTTTTTAGCCAGAGTGGAGTTGGTGGAAATCTTCATGGTAGGAACAAACGTACCGAACGGAGTACCGCGGCCGGTAGTGAAGAGCACCATGTGACAGCCGCAGGAGGCGAGGGCGGTGGCAGCTACCAAATCGTTGCCCGGTGCGGAAAGCAAGTTCAAACCTTTCACTTTCAGGCGGTCGCCATAGCCCATAACTCCGTCAACGTATGCTTTGCCGCATTTTTGGGTACATCCCAACGCTTTGTCTTCCAGGGTGGAGATACCACCTGCCTTGTTGCCCGGTGACGGATTTTCGCCCACTGGTTCGCCGTGTGACAGGAAATATTCCTTAAAGTCATTAATCAGGTGTACGGTCTGCTCGAACAGTTCCTTGGTGCGGCAACGGTTCATCAGGATGGTTTCCGCACCGAACATTTCGGGAACCTCCGTCAGTACGGAAGTACCGCCCTGTGCAATCAGGAAGTCGGAGAACATACCCAGCAACGGATTGGCGGTGATACCTGAGAAGCCATCCGAACCGCCGCATTTCAAGCCTACACGCAACTCGGACAAAGGAACATCCTCGCGTACATCGGTCTTGGCTTTGGCGTACAGTTCACGCAGAATCTTCATACCCTCTTCAAATTCATCCCCCACTTTCTGAGTTACCATGAACTTTACGCGGTCTGTGTCGTAATCGCCCAGAAACTCGCGGAAAACATCCGGCTGGTTGTTCTCGCAGCCCAGACTGACAATCAGTACGGCTCCTGCATTAGGATGCAGAATCATGTCGCGGAGAATTTTCTTGGTATTCTCGTGGTCATCGCCCAGCTGTGAACAGCCATAGTTGTGAGGGAATGCCACGATAGCGTCCACACCTTCGCAGTTGGTTTCGCGGCGTAACGCTTCGGCCAGTTGTCCGATGATACCGTTTACACAACCCACGGTGGGGATAATCCATACCTCGTTACGGATACCTACATCACCGTTTTTGCGGCGGTATCCTTTGAACGTCAGGTCTTTCTTCGGGATATTGAGGTCTACGCTGACCGGATTGTAGGTGTAATCCAACAGTCCGGCAAGGTTTGTCTTTATCTGGGTTTCATTGATCCAGCGTCCTTGTTCCACGGCAGTCACGGCATGGCCGATGGGGTAACCATACTTGATGATATTCTCGCCTTGGGCGAAATCTTTCAGTGTCACCTTATGGCCGGCAGGCACGTCTTCCTTCAACGTGATGGCATGACCGTCTACCGTGATGGCCTCGCCTGCTTTTAAATCCGAGATAGCCACCACTACGTTATCAGCCGGATTGATTTTCAAATACTTTGTTTCCATTTCTATTTTTAGTTATCAGATTTACTTTTTATGCGCATCCAGATAGAAATCCACGTTCTCCACCGAAAGCAGGGTGATGGGCATGTAATTGCATTGTTTCACCTCTTTCTTGAAGATCAGGTGATTGCACAGGCTCTCTACGCCGCTGTATCCTTGTGCGGTAGGTTGCTGAGCAATCAGGAAATCCACTGCGCCCTCTTTCAGACAAGAGACGTTCCGGTATAATAAATCGTACCCAATCAGTTTGAAATTTTTCATGTTGTGTCCGATGAGATATTCTCCTATAATGTACACTTTCGAGTTGAAAGTGATGCCGCACGTAATCTGTGGGTTCTCTTGGAAAAAGCGGTTCATCAGCGCCTCGTCCTCGTCCGGACGCTTGGCGTAGAGGTTCAGTTCCACTATCTTGCAGTCGGGAAAATGCTCCTGCATATATTTTCTGAATCCTTTTTCACGGTTTTCCTGCTGGTTTGATCCCAGGCGGCCTTCGTTGATTTGTCTGAAGATAACGATTTCTTTGGGACATTCTCCCAACATCATGGCCATGCGGGCGGCAAAGTATCCGCTTTGGTCGGATTTCTGCCCGAAGAATGCCAGCGGGTTCAGACTGGCCACATTGGAGTCTATAAATATATAAGGTATTTCCCGTTCTTGTAACTTGTCGGTGAATCTGGCCGTCATCTCAGGAATAGTGGGGGCGAGCAATACGCCGTCCGGCTCTTGTTTCAGTATTTCCTCACCGGCATTGATGAAGGAGGAATATTCATATTGGTCATAGTACATCACGGACAGGGTGATGTGGAAATCCGAAAAGGTTTCTACGGCTCTTTTCATCCCCAGTTCCACATCGGTCCAGTAATCGCCTTCCTTGTGCTGTGGCAGCAGGCAGACAAACAGATACTTTTTGTTGGATGCCAATGCGCTGGCATACATATTGGGCTGGTAATCCAGTTGCTTCAATATTTCTTCCACCCGTTTCCGGCTGGCTTCGGATACCCCTGTGCGGCCATGCAATACACGGTCTACTGTGCCGACTGACACATCTGCCAGGCGCGCGATATCCTTGATTCTGATTCTTTCGGGCAGTTTATTCATACCTTAATTATATATATTGTGCTCGTGCACACTGATAATTTATTTTTTTTCGATACAAATATATAACAATTTTTGGTTTTAAAAAAATAAATAGTACCTTTGTGCACGCACACGGATGAATTATTTGAGTGGTCTGTTGAGTACAAGGTTACGATGTGATTCGTCTATGGATATGTAAACCAGTATTTTAATTGGGTTGAAAGTTAAACGAATAAATATATAACAATTTAAAATCACGAAATTATGGGAAAAGTAGTAACCTTAGGTGAAATTATGTTGAGATTGTCAACTCCGGGAAACACACGTTTTGTACAGTCGGATTCATTTGATGTTGTTTATGGCGGTGGTGAAGCGAACGTAGCGGTGAGTTGCGCGAACTACGGTCACGAAGCTTATTTCGTAACTAAATTGCCGAAACACGAAATTGGACAGTCTGCTGTGAATGCATTGCGTAAATATGGTGTGAAGACCGATTTCATCTGTCGTGGTGGCGACCGCGTAGGTATCTATTATCTGGAAACAGGAGCTTCCATGCGTCCTAGCAAAGTAATTTATGACCGTGCCCACTCGGCTATCGCCGAAGCCGATCCTTGCGATTTCGACTTTGACGCTATCATGGAAGGTGCGGACTGGTTCCACTGGTCGGGTATCACTCCGGCTATTTCTGACAAGGCTGCCGAACTGACCAAACTGGCTTGTGAAGCTGCAAAACGTCATGGCGTTACGGTATCTGTAGACTTGAATTTCCGCAAGAAACTGTGGACAAAAGAAAAAGCACAGTCTATCATGAAACCGTTGATGCAGTATGTAGATGTATGTATAGGTAACGAAGAAGATGCCGAACTTTGTCTGGGCTTCAAACCGGAAGCGAATGTGGAAGCCGGTGAAACCAATGCGGAAGGTTACAAAGGAATCTTCAAGGCTATGGCAAAAGAATTCGGCTTTAAATATGTGGTTTCTACCTTGCGCGAATCATTCTCGGCTACTCACAACGGCTGGAAGGCTATGATTTATAACGGAGAAGAATTTTATGAATCAAAACGCTATGACATCAACCCGATTATTGACCGGGTAGGTGGTGGCGACTCATTCTCCGGAGGTATCATTCACGGTCTGCTGACCAAACCGAATCAGGGTGCCGCCCTTGAATTTGCTGTTGCCGCTTCTGCTTTGAAGCATACTATCAACGGTGACTTCAATTTGGTATCTGTAGACGAAGTGGAAGCATTGGCCGGTGGCGATGCCAGCGGACGTGTACAACGCTAAATTTGTTTTTTATAGGAACACGAATGACGCAAATAACGCAAATTTTTGATACATGTTTTATTTGTATCATTTGTGTTCCTATCTTTCATTTAAACTAAAATATAACATTATGGCTCGTTTTGATAAAATAGCAGTGTTGGACAAGATTGGTTCAACCGGCATGGTTCCTGTATTCTACCATAAAGATGCAGAAGTGGCAAAGAAAGTGGTGAAAGCTTGTTATGACGGCGGAGTTCGTGCATTCGAATTTACAAACCGTGGTGATTTTGCTCATGAAGTATTTGCGGAAGTTGTGAAATACGCGGCAAAGGAGTGTCCTGAAATGGCTATGGGAGTAGGTTCTATCGTTGATCCTGCTACTGCCGCTCTTTACTTGCAATTGGGTGCTTGCTTTGTGGTAGGTCCGTTGTTCAATCCTGAAATCGCTAAAGTGTGCAACCGTCGTTTGGTGGCTTATACTCCGGGATGCGGAAGCGTGTCCGAGGTGGGTTTCGCTCAGGAAGTAGGTTGCGATCTTTGCAAAATATTCCCGGGTGATGTATTGGGAGCAAAATTGGTTAAAGGTCTGCTGGCTCCGATGCCTTGGTCTAAACTGATGGTAACCGGTGGTGTGGAACCGACTCAGGAAAATCTGACTTCTTGGATTAAGGCAGGTGTGTTCTGTGTGGGTATGGGTTCTAAATTGTTCCCTGGCGACAAGGTAGCCGCGGAAGACTGGGCGTATGTAACGGCAAAATGTAAAGAAGCATTGGGCTACATTGCGGAAGCCCGTGCAAATAAATAAGAAAAAGATCAGCTCATGCCCGCAAGGGGTTAGTGAATTAGGGCGTGGGTATCATTTTGTTTAAAGGTGTATATAAAATGGGTAAGGGCCATCGCGAAGTGGATTCGCGATGGCTTTTCACTTTCCGGCGGGTGCTTGAGGCGGGGCGTTGGCAAAAATATTCTTGTAAAGATTGGTAGATAGAATAAAAATGTGTTCTTTTGTACCGTTTCTTAAGAAATAAAATGAAGCGTTTAATCTAAAACACACAAAAATGAAAAAAGCATTATTAAAGGTGGCCGTCATGCTGTTATGCTTGGCGGGGGTAACTCCTGCAATGGCCCAGTTTAATTTGAAGAAGGCAGTGGGGGGAGCCGTGAAGGCTGCAAAGGCGGTGACTTTGACCGATGAGCAGATGACAGAGTATGTAAAGGAGTACATTGACTGGATGGATAAGCATAATCAGGTTTGTGCAGACGATGATCCGTATACTGTCCGTTTGAAAAAACTGACTGAAGGGTTGACCGAAGTGGAAGGGATGCCGCTGAATTTCAAAGTATATTATGTGATTGATGTAAATGCGTTCGCCTGTGCAGACGGTAGTGTGCGGGTATTCTCTTCATTGATGGATATCATGACAGACGAAGAACTGTTGGGGGTAATAGGCCATGAGGTAGGCCATGTGGCACACAAGGACTCAAAGAACGGCTTCCGTACCGCATTGCTGACATCGGCATTGAAAGATGGTATTTCATCACAAGGAGGAAAAGCGGCTGCTCTGACAGATTCCCAGTTGGGTGATTTGGGAGAGGCATTGGTCAATGCTACTTATTCACAAAAACAGGAACGCGCCGCCGATGATTACGGTTACGAATTTCTGAAGAAAGCAGGTAAGAATCCTTGGGCGATGGCATTGTCATTCCAGAAATTGAAAAAATTGCAAGAAGAGGCAGGAGCAAAGAAAAGCAGCAAGCTGAATCAGTTGTTCTCTACTCATCCCGATCTTGACGCACGTATCCAGCGTATGGAAGAACGTGCTACAAGCGAAGGTATTGAAAAACCTGCAAACACGATGGGGGAAACAGGGAAATAAATGGTTTCAGGCAATGTGGATTATACACATAATAGAGGGTGTCCGTTTCAATGGCGGACACCCTCTTCTTTTTTTGGGAGATTTTTTTGCATGACCTTATCTTGCCTCCCGGCGGGATAAAATCTGAATTTATTATGAGAGAAATCCTTATTGGGAGAAAATCAAAGTCCAAAGTTCAGGTTAAAAGAATCAAGTGTTCTTTTTCGTCTAGATTATAGAAGGAAATCTCTTGGCACAAAGATACGCTTATTTTAATGGTTGACGAATTCCCTGTAGGGTTATATCATAGCTAGATTTCCTAAAATGATGGCAAAAATTCCTTTTTTCTTTCTGATACTTTGCCTCCTCTTTACATTGTGATATGTGCTATGCGTTGTAAATCAGATTGTTAATTATGTGTGTTGCTTCTGGACTGTGCAATAACAGGGTGGTTTAATATAAGTGAAAATCATTATCTTTGTATAAACCAACAGAAAGAAATGCACAAAACAGTTTAGCCATGATGAATTACGCATACGATACATCTTTGCAGGAAACGATGATACTGACTGAAGCGTTTCACACAGACAGGGTCATCTGTGACAATGGTAGTCTGTATAAGTTTATATGGGTCCAGGAAGGCAAACTGACATTGATAGTAGACCATGTGGAAATAGAGATGGAGCAGGATGAAATCATCTCTGTGAGTAATCTTCACCGCACGGAATTCAAGAATGTATCGGGCAGGTATCTTGCTCTTCTTTTCAACGAGAATTTTTACGGCATTTACAAGCACGAGAAAGAAGTATCGTGCAGCGGAGTGCTGTTTAACGGAACTTCCGGTATAGTGCATCTGCGGCTCCCGATAGCCGATTCCGAACTGTTGCACGAGGTGGTGGACAGAATGGTTACCGAATACATCCTGCGGGATAACCTGCAGGGAGAAATGCTCCGCCTGCTGTTGAAACGTTTCATCATTCTGTGTACCCGGCTGGCCCGTAAGCAGTTGTCCGGCTTTCCGGTTAATGAAAAAGGTTTTGACATCATCCAGCGTTATTATGTGTTGGTGGACAATCACTTCAAGGAGAAAAAACAGGTACAGGCATATGCTGCTTTGTTGCATCGTTCTCCCAAGACGCTTTCCAATTTATTTGCCGCCTACGGTATGCCTTCCCCTTTGAAGATTATACAAGAACGAGTGGTGACCGAAGCGAAACGGCTGTTGCTGCATACCTCGCACAGCATCAAAGAGATATCGGTGATTTTGGGCTTTGAAAGTGTGGGTACTTTCAGCCGCTTCTTTAAGAATATGACGGGGGAAAATACCTCGGCATACCGGAAAAGACTGCAATAACAAGAACCGGTCCTTGTTACTGTTGATTTTGATAAGAACAGGGGCTTTTCCCATGCCTTATGCAGTTATTCTGAAACAGTATCCGTTATCTGATTAAAAAAACAAGCGTCAAAACTTTCTATCTATCTAATTTTCTTGTAAATTTGCACCTTAATTTTTGGAAGGCATTGCCTTTTAGTTAGAGAATACAAGAAAACGATATAAAATTATGAGTAAGAAATTTGCTGAACACTCGCAACTCAACCTATCACAGGTCAATAAAGATGTGCTGAAGAAGTGGGATGAAAACGATGTTTTCGCCAAGAGTATGACAGAACGTGAAGGATGTCCTTCTTTCGTGTTTTATGAAGGACCTCCCTCGGCCAATGGTATGCCGGGTATTCACCACGTGATGGCGCGTACCATTAAAGATACTTTCTGCCGCTATAAAACCATGAAAGGGTTCCAGGTAAAGCGTAAGGCCGGATGGGATACTCACGGACTGCCTGTGGAACTGGGTGTGGAAAAGGCATTGCATATCACCAAAGAGGATATCGGAAAGACCATTTCTGTTGCCGAGTACAACGCAGCTTGCCGTAAGGACGTGATGAAGTTTACCAAAGAGTGGACAGACCTTACTCATAAGATGGGTTACTGGGTGGATTTGGAGAATCCCTATATCACTTATGACAACCGCTATATTGAAACGCTGTGGTGGCTCTTGAAGCAGCTTTATAACAAAGGTCTGTTGTATAAAGGCTACACCATCCAGCCTTACTCTCCGGCTGCCGGAACAGGATTGAGCTCGCACGAGCTGAACCAGCCGGGCTGTTACCGTGATGTGAAAGACACCACTGTGGTAGGACAGTTCAAGATGAAGAATCCGAAACCCGAAATGGCGGAATGGGGAACGCCTTATTTCCTGGCATGGACCACTACTCCGTGGACATTGCCTTCGAATACGGCATTGTGCGTAGGACCGAAAATAGACTATGTGGCTGTGCAGACTTACAACGGATATACTGGGGAAAAGATGACCGTAGTGTTGGCGAAAGCTTTGCTTTATACTCACTTTAACAAGAAAGCGGAAGAATTGGCGCTGGAAGACTATAAGCCGGGTGACAAACTGATTCCGTTCAAAGTAGTGGGTGAATATAAAGGACCGGATCTGGTAGGCATGGAATATGAACAGCTTATTCCTTGGGTGAAACCGGTGACAGTGGATGAAAACGGGAAATGGCAAGAAGCGGCCGGTGAGGCATTCCGTGTTATTCCCGGTGACTATGTAACTACCGAAGATGGTACGGGTATCGTACATATCGCTCCGACATTCGGTGCAGACGATGCTTTTGTGGCACGTGCGGCAGGTATTCCTTCTCTGTTCATGATAAACAAGAAGGGGGAAACCCGTCCTATGGTGGATCTGACTGGTAAATTCTATCTGTTGGACGAACTGGACGAGGCTTTCGTAAAGGAATGTGTGGACGTAGAGAAATATAAGGAATATCAGGGCCGGTGGGTGAAGAATGCTTA